>MAAC01019221.1_pt1 | contig 153771 bp, 147 predicted proteins | sample 1115981 | NCBI WGS metagenome assembly MAAC01 (sample SAMN04961126, study PRJNA320927) | seawater metagenome | isolation source: sample BD02T64 sea water enriched with oil for 64 days | place: USA:Gulf of Mexico | collected 2013-07-27 | reverse complement strand
TCTGTCGGGACCACTTCAGGAGGGACAGATATATTAAACGCCTTGGATGTTGGTAATGTACTGACTTATGATCTGGCGGGAGACCTTCCAGATAACGCCGTGATTTATGTGAGTATCGTACCCTATAATGGGGATGGTTCCGCTTTGGGCTGTTTGGAGGAGAGTTTCACTACCGAAGAAGGATGTGCACCTCCTCCTGATTTTTTTACCCCAAATAATGATGGTTATCACGACTATTGGATTGTGCCAAATGATTGTGGTATGATAAAGGAAATTTTAATCTTTGATCGTTATGGTAAATTACTTAAACAATTAATCAATCAGTATGTTTACTTAGGGTGGGATGGGATTTACAATAATGCTCAAATGCCTAGTAGTGACTATTGGTATATTATTCAATATGAAGACGGTAAAATTTTAAAAGGACATTTTAGTTTAGTATTATAAAAAATGGTTTTTATTTAAAATTATTAAATCAAATAAATTACACATAAATGCATTCGTAATTAATCAGACAAAGTCGTACTTTTGTATTCGATTTAAAAAATTCAACTACAAAAAAATCTTATGAATTCATACGATGTAGCCGTTATCGGTTCTGGTCCTGGAGGTTATGTAGCAGCTATACGCTGTGCACAACTAGGCATGAAAACTGCAATAATTGAGAAATATTCAAAACTAGGAGGTACATGTTTAAATGTTGGCTGCATTCCGAGTAAAGCGCTATTAGATTCATCTCATCACTATGAAGATGCTATAAAACATTTCGAAGAACATGGAATTGAAATTCCTGGTGAAGTTAAAGTCAATCTTCAAAAAATGATTGAACGTAAACAATCTGTAGTCGATCAAACCACTAGTGGTATTGATTTCTTAATGAAGAAAAATAAAATTGATGTTTACGAAGGACTAGGTAGTTTTAAAGATGCGACTCATATTACTATTTCTGGTAAAGAGACGATTGAAATAGAAGCAAAAAATACGATAATTGCCACTGGAAGTAAACCTTCTAACTTACCATTCATAGATTTAGATAAAGATAGAATTATTACATCCACAGAAGCCTTAAAACTTAAAGAGATTCCAAAACATTTAATTGTTATTGGAGGAGGCGTAATTGGATTAGAGTTAGGTCAAGTTTATAAAAGACTAGGTGCTGAAGTTTCTGTTATTGAATATATGGACAGAATTATTCCAACGATGGATTCAGGATTGTCTAAGGAATTGAATAAGGTTCTAAAGAAGCAGAAATTCAAAATAAATGCCTCTCATAAAGTGAAATCCGTTGAACGTGTAGGAGATGAAGTAATCGTAAAAGCAGATAATAAAAAAGGAGCTGAAGTTGAATTCAGAGGAGATTATTGTCTAGTTTCAGTAGGACGTCGTCCTTATACAGATGGCTTAAATGCTGAAGCTGCAGGAGTGAATTTGACTGATAGAGGTCAGGTAGAAGTGAATGAACATCTGCAAACATCAGCATCAAATATTTATGCGATTGGCGATGTTGTTAAAGGTGCCATGTTAGCTCATAAAGCTTCTGAAGAAGGTGTGTTAGTTGCTGAAATATTAGCAGGTCAAAAACCGCATATCGATTATAATTTAATTCCAGGTGTAGTTTACACTTGGCCTGAAGTAGCTTCTGTTGGTAAAACCGAGGAGGAGCTTAAAGATGCTGGCGTTGATTATAAGGCAGGACAATTTCCAATGCGAGCTTTAGGAAGAAGTCGCGCGAGTATGGATTTAGATGGATTTGTAAAAGTATTAGCTGATGCTACTACAGATGAAATATTAGGAGTTCATATGATTGGTGCACGTGCAGCAGATATGATTGCTGAAGCAGTTGTCGCTATGGAATATAGAGCATCTGCAGAAGACGTGTCTCGCATGTCTCATGCACATCCATCATTTACTGAAGCGATAAAAGAAGCAGCATTAGCTGTTGATGATAAGGCGCTACATGTGTAATAGACACATTATCAAATAATGCAGAAAGCAACCTTTTTAGGTTGCTTTTTTTATGCTTATTTTTGAAACATGCAAGATGTACCAATTCACATTAACTTTATAGCACTAGTTATTTTCTTAGGTGTTGTCTTTGGAATTTATATTTCTTATTTTCTTATTCGTAAATCCGTTTCAAATTCATCTCCCAATTTATATATGGGAGTATTGATTTTGATTCTCTCGCTCATCATGTTTGAAGGATGGCTAAATTATACGGGTTATATATTTCAATTATTGTGGTTGACAAATTTTTCTGAGCCTTTAAATTTTGTAATTGCACCGCTAATTTATCTTTTTATGACCTCACAATTGGGCGATAAAAGAGACAAAAAAGATATGTTGCATTTTATTCCTTTTATTTTGTGGTTGGGTTACTGCATGTTATTCTTTTTTCAAGAAGATATATTTAAATACAATGACAGTATTGGTGTCATGAATCTAGAAATTCCTCGTTTGCAAACATCAAAGCCATATACTGGAGATCCTATAGGTATTCGAGACTATGTGAATTTTGCAACTATTATACATATACTAATATATATATCAATTGTGACAATGAGATTAATCACTTCAACCAAAAAGCGCGGTGAAACTATTTTTAATACGAAAAGTAATCCGTTGAAATCCTTAAGAAATTCATTTTATCACTTTTTAATAATTACCATCATTTTAATTTTTGTAAAGTCAACTTTTGAAAGTGATGTAGGCGATTATCTGATTTTTCTGTATATAAGTTTCATGGTATTTTTAACCTCATGTCAAATCATGAATACTTCGAAATATTATGATAATGTGTCTAGCTTCTTAGAAGGACCTGTGTTAAAATATGAAAAGTCATCACTTATAGAAGCGGATAAAACTATTATATTAGAAGCAATTAATATTCAAATGCGACATGAGAAATTTTTTGTCAAAAGCACAGCATCATTGACTGGGCTTGCCAAAACAATTAATCAAAGTTCGCATCATGTGTCTCAAGTTATTAATGAGCAAATGAATCAATCCTTTTTTGAGATGCTAGCTTTCTATAGAATAGAAGAAGCTAAGTCTATTTTAAAGACTGATTTGGGTAAAAAACTCACTATTGAGGAAGTTGCAGAACGTGTTGGTTACAATTCTAAATCTGCCTTTAATACAGCTTTTAAGAAGTTCACAGCTCAAACGCCTTCTATATATAGAGATTCATAACTCATTGACAATCAATTTGGTTTAGTGCTTCCTTATAAACTTGAACACCTTACTTATAGGCTGATTCGTTAAAACCTCTGTGCTGGTTATAAATTTGTTTCATAATTAAAAAGTAATTATTATGAATTCACAAATCAAATCAACAATCGAACGAAAACATTATATAGATTGGCTTAGGGTTTTAGCTTTTGGCTTGCTCTTTCTCTTTCATGCATGGAGACCATTTGATCAATTTCCTTGGCATATAAAAAATGAAGAACAAAATTTCATGTTTGACTTACTCACTATATTTACTCATGGATGGCGTATGTTTCTTATATTTTTAGTATCAGGAGCTGGAACATGGTTTGCCTTGAGATCTCGTAAAAAAGCATTCATAATGGACAGAATCAAACGATTAATAGTTCCTTTTCTATTTGGTATAATATTAATTATTCCACCACAACGATTTTATGAATGGGTTATGTTTCGTGATTTTTCGGGAAACTATTTTGATTTTTTAATGTCATATCCTACACAGCAACTGGGTGATAACATGGGGAGTAGTTTGTTGCTATGGTTTGGCCATTTAGGTACACATCTTTGGTTTCTACCATTTTTATTTGTTATGACAGTGATTGTACTTCCATTGCTTAATAAAATTCAAAAGGGTAGGTTAGGCTTTTCTTGGTTGAAGCGTTTAATGCAAAGCAATTATGGAGTATTTATTTTGGTGTTACCAATGATTCTTGTACGTGTTCTATTAAAACCGATTTTTTCAGAATATACAGATTGGGCAGATTTTTTGATATATATGTTACCTTTTCTATATGGTTTTCTTTTTATGAGTAACCCTGATTTTATTAATATTATAAAGAAAAAAACATATCTTTTTCTTGTTGTAGGAGTTATAAGTTCCGGTTACTTTATATACGCTGCTTTTCAAGATCCTCTAAATATTCAAGAATATATGTCCCCTAGCTATTCTTTAAAACACATTGAATTAAGTGTTGTCTCTATGTTGATTGCTTATAGTTGGATTTTGTTCTTTTTAGGCTTTTTCGCAAAACACATGAACTTTAAGCATTCAATCCTTGTGCCAGCAAACATTAGTATACTGCCTATATATGTGCTTCATCAGTCATTGATTATCGTATTTGGGTACTATATTGTAGGGTTGGAACTAGGCACATTTACTAAGTTTATCATAATCACTTTTACTGCCATTCCAGCTGCCATATTATTATACAAGATGATTCAATCTAATAATGTTATGCGATTTCTATTTGGGATGAAAAGGAAAGCACGAAAAAAAGTTTTAGTACCTCAACGCAGTTTTGTAAATTCACAAGAAGTACAATTACAACCAATAATATCAGTCACGACTACTATAAAACAAAAGCAGGATGAAATTATTTAAAGGCATAAGGCAATCATTAATTAAAAGAGGAAACTTAAAGAAGTATTTGCTATATGCTGTTGGTGAAATACTATTGGTGATGATAGGTATTAGCCTCGCTTTTCAATTGGATAATTGGAATGATAATAGAATAAAGCAAAATTCTGAAGTTAGATATTATGAAAACATAAGAGACCAAATTGCAGATGATAAAGCCTTAATTGCTGAACAAGTACGTTTTAATAATCGGTACATGGAAGAATTTAAATATGCCAATGAAATTCTTGAGACAAATGATCGAAGTAAAATAGATACTTTAGGATTAATAGTACGTGATCTTACTCAATATTCAGATTTTGATAAAAAAGGAAATATTTATGAAACACTTGTTAATAGCGGAGTCATAAAGTTACTTCGAAATCATAAAATCGTGAATCACATAAGAGAACTGGAAGAAAAGTTTAATTACATGAATAGAATGGAAAATATTCATTATGATGCAATGATGAAACACGTAATTATAGTCACAAATTCTACGATTAAATTTTCAGATGGCTCAGTACAAAAACCTGAACAATTATATTCTTATGAGTTTCAGAACCTTGTATTATCACTTGTACAAATCATGACTGAAAAAGATAAAGTTTATAATGAGGCTTTAGATGAAATAGATACAATCACTAAGCTAATAGATAATGCGCTTAATTATTAATTTACGTTAGTTTGTTTAATTATTTCATTTAGTATAAGAATAAAGTAAATATCTTTTAATGTTCTTGTTCTTAATTAAATCTCTCCTTACTTTTTTAAGCAGACTTATCATTTTAACAGTGTTTAATCGATACTTCAAAAGGATGGTTTTTATAAATAGGATCATTTCCTTTTAACGATTCGCATAAATTGATACATTTGTCATTGAAGTTTTTCCTAAGAACTCCATTAATTTAAGTCAGATCGAACATTCATGTTTTTTATAGTCGGAATTTTTATTGCCTTATTTCTATCTCTTCTTTTATTAATAAAAAAGAATAAGTCACGTGCAGATAAAATTTTGGTATTATGGTTAATATTAATTTCTATTGATCAAATATTTAATTATTTAAATCTCACAAAAATTATTTATGAGTATCCGCATTTGTTGGGTGTAGAATTTGGAATGCCTATTATAATAGGTGTTTTTTTATATTTTTATGTTCGAGAAATTACAGGAAACCCATTAAATGATTCATTTAAAATACTATTGTATTTATTTCCAACAGTGTTTATGTATCTATTTGGAATCCCCTTTTATATACTATCTGGAACGGAGAAAATAAATGTTTTTGAGACCCAAGGTTTAGGGTACGAATGGTACACTATAACACTTAATTTGGTTATTGCTATTTCGGGTTTAGCTTATGCTGTATGGTCGCTTGTTCTGATAAAAAGACATCAAATAAAAATTCAAAATACTTTTTCAAATACAGATAAAAAAGAGCTTCAATGGCTTCGATTATTAACATATGGTTTTGCATTAATATGGTTGTTGTCAGCTTTTTTTGATAACTCAATTATTTTTACGGCTGTTGTGGTTTTTGTATTATGTATCGCAATTTTTGGAATCAATCAGTTAAGTATATTTAATTCTAATGTTGAACCCGAAGAAAAATCAGAAAAAGAAGCGATTCCTGAAAATCAAAAAGTAACTAGTGTTGATTTTATAAAGGCAAGTACCTCGAGTGAAAAATATGCAAAATCTGGATTAAATGAAGATATGGCTTCAGAAATCTACACTAAGTTAAAAGGTGTAATGGAAGACAGTTCATTTTATAAAAACGAAGAGTTGACGTTGGTAGAATTATCCAAACGGTTAAAAGTACATCCTAATCATTTATCACAAGTGATTAATGAAATGGAAGGGAAAAACTTTTACAATTATATCAATTCACTTCGCATCAATGAGTTTATTAAACTAGCTCAACTATCGGAAAATAAAAAATACACTATGATTTCTTTAGCTTATGATTGTGGTTTTAGTACAAAATCTACATTTAATAAGCATTTCAAATTACAAACAGGAAAAACACCAACCGAGTTTTTTAATTCTTAGTTAGTTTATTATCAATAATTTATTTTGCTTGTAAATTCATACCAGTTTTATTAGTATTTAAATTCTTTTAAATCCACTGTAAACACTGGGTTTCTTAGTGCTTACTTGTAAGCGCGTACGTCTAATATTTGTGTGCTTGTGTAATTGAACTTTGTATCTCTTTTCTCGTCTCATCTTTGTTGAAGATTAAACGGTATGAAATAGTTCATTCGTCAATATTAAAATTAATACAATGAAAACTTTAAAATCAAAAATCGTATTAACTGTTTTAGGTATAGTAGTCTCTTTTGGCATGAATGCACAAGTTGGTGGCTGGAACCCTGAGCTAATCAATGATTCTGAAGAAGCCTTAAAAACAATGCTTGAAAAAACACCAAAGTTAGAATCATTTTATAATGAATCTTATGGTTATGTAGTTTTTCCAAAAATAACAAAAGCGGGTATTGGAGTTGGTGGAGCCCTGGGAAAAGGCATTGTTTTTGAGAATCATCAAGTAGTTGGTTTGTCTAAATTAAAACAAGCATCATTTGGTTTACAATTTGGAGGACAGCAGTACAGCGAAATTATCTTTTTCGAAAATGAAGCGTCATTTGAAAAATTCAAAAATGGAAAATTAAAGTTTGATGGACAAGCATCTGCTGTAGCTTTAAAAAGAGGAACATCTATTGATATGGCATATCAAAATAATGTTGCAGTGTTTACACATACAAAAGGTGGTTTAATGTACGAAGCTTCACTTGGAGGTCAGCATTTTAAATATATAGCAGCAAATTAATTCAAAATAAGCTAAAAGTAAAAAGGTAATTATAATAATGGAAACTATTGTATTTCAAAGCGCATCTCAAATCACAAAAGAGATAAGAGAGGGAAAAGTCTCTTGTGTGAGTGTTGCAAAACAGTTTTTGGAGCATATTAAAAGTCATAATAAAACCATCAATGCAATAACAGATTTAAGAGGATATGATGATGTTATCAAGGAGGCAAAAGTTAAAGACCGGTTGTTGCAAGATGGTGTTGTATTAGGCCCTTTACATGGTTTGCCAATGACTGTTAAAGACACTTATAATGTGAAGGGATTAATTTCTTCAAATGGTAATCCTAAATTAAAGAATAATATAGCTGAGTATGATGCTGAGTTAGTAAGGCGATTAAAAGATGCTGGAGCTATTATTATAGGCAAAACGAATCTAGCATTGTTCGCCTTAGATTGGCAATCTACAAACCCTTGGTTTGGTCAAACCAATAATCCATACAACTTTAATCATGTTGTAGGTGGAAGTTCTGGTGGTTCTGCAGCAGCTTTGGCTTCTGGTTTTACAGCTTTAGAATTAGGAACTGATGCTGGAGGTTCTATCAGAGTACCTGCTCATTTTTGTGGTATTTGCGGTATTCGTACCACAGAATCAGCACTATCAAATAGAGGGAATATGGTAACACCTGGTCTGCCTAGGTTGGGGAGATACTTAGTAAGTAATGGTCCTATGGCTAGAAATGTAGATGATTTAATGCTCGCTATGGAAGTGCTTTGGAGCAATGACCAACCGTTTTCTGAAAATCCTCCTGTGGCTTTAAAACAATTCAATCATAATGACGAGCCACTTAAAATTGCATATTCTGAAACTCTTGATGGTTTATATCTTGACGAGTGCTATACCGAAGTTTATCAATCATTTTTAAATAAAATTCATCATTCAAATCATGAATTAGTGCAATCAAAACCTAGCTATAGTTCTAATACATTAATTAATCTATGGGGAAGAATTACAGGTTATGATTTTGCGGCAGCAATGAAAAAAACACCTTTTAAAGGGTTGATTTCTTATCTGTTTGTAAAATCAAAATATAAAGATAGGCAATGGGCAAAAGGCATGTGTCAAGGCTCAAGAAGCTCTGCTATTAATTATGCTGAAGCATTACAACTCAAGGATGATGTCACAGATACATTTACTCGATTTTTCGAAAAATATGACGTTTGGATTACGCCAGTTTCAATTGCCCCAGCTTTTAAACATCAAAAGCCAGGGATCCCTTTTGAAGTCAATGGTCGTAAAATACCATATACAAAAGCCTTTATCCCGTTTAATTTTCCTTCTACAATTCCTGGGTATCCCATTGTAGTGATTCCAATTGGTATTACAAAAAATGGATTACCAGTTGGTGTACAAATTCATAGTCAAAAATGGCATGATTACAAGCTACTTCGAATCGCAAAGGAATTAGAAAAGCTAACAGATGGTTTTCAAATTCCAAATATGTTCAATCAAGAATTATAAAAAAAATAAAACCAATAATGAATAACTCTTTAGTTTTTCCACTAGGCCTAGGTTGGTTTACTGGATCTAAAATGCCTGACAAATTTATAAAACCAAATCAAATAGAAAATAATTATCAATCAAAAAACGAACTATCAAAACAATTAAACAAATGAAAAATTTAGTATTACTATTGATGCTATTCACATCGCTACTATCTGCTCAAAATGAAAGCTACACGATTAGCGGAGTCATAAAAGATGTTAGTAATGGCGAGACCGTGTTTGGGGCTTCAGTCTTTCTAAAAGGAACTAGCATAGGCGTGATGAGTAATGAATATGGTTTCTTTTCAATTACAGCTCCAAAAGGGAATTATACTTTAGTGATTTCGTATTTGGGATATGCAGATAAATCCCAAGAAATCACTTTAGATCAAGATCAAAAAGTAGATTTTGAAATCACTGAATCTTCTACCGAATTGGAGGAAGTAGTTATTACTGCTGGAGAGTCAGAACGTGTAAGTTTGAAGGATCCTCAAATGAGTGTATCTAAACTTAAAGTAAAAACAATTAAAGCAATGCCAGTTGTTTTAGGTGAAGTAGATATCATAAAATCACTACAACTACTTCCTGGTGTTACAAATAATGGTGAAGGCTCAAGCGGATTTAATGTTCGTGGTGGTGCTGTAGATCAAAATCTTGTATTATTAGACGAGGCTATAATCTATAATACATCTCATTTATTAGGTTTCTTTTCGGTTTTTAATGCCGATGCTATCAAGGATGTAAAGCTATATAAAGGCGGAATACCTGCTAGATTTGGTGGTAGAACATCTTCAGTTTTAGATGTACATCAAAAAGACGGGAATAGTAAAAACTTTGGTTTAACAGGAGGAATAGGAGTGATCTCCAGTCGTCTAGCCGCAGAAGGCCCAGTGTTCAAGGATAAAGGTTCTTTCTTAGTCGCTGGTCGTGGTTCATATGCTCATTTGTTCTTAAAGCTAGCTGATGAAGATAACAGTGCCTACTTCTATGATTTAAACCTAAAGACCAACTATAATATTAACGACTCCAATAAATTATATTTATCAGGTTACTTCGGAAGAGACGATTTTAATTTTGGAGGTAACTTTAAAAGTGGATACGGCAATTTATCAGGAAACTTGAGGTGGAATCATATATTTAATGATCGACTGTTTTCTAACTTGTCTTTAATATATAGCAAATACGATTACGAATTAGAATTTGATTCGTTTGAATTTGATTGGGTGTCATCAATTAAAAACTATAACGTAAAATATGATTTAAGTTATTTTGTGAATAACAAGCTCAAATTAGATTTTGGAGTTAATGGTATATACTATCATTTTGATCCAGGTGAAATTAATCCAACGGCTGAATCTTCAGCAATAAACCCATTGAAATTGCAACAAAAGAGAGCATTTGAAAGCGGACTGTATTTGAGTGCAGAACATAAGCTAACGGATAAATTAACTGCAACTTACGGTTTACGGTATAGTGCCTTTACCAGATTAGGAGGGCAATATTTAAATAATTACGAAAACAATTTGCCAGTAGTTTATAATGAAACTCTAGGGATTTATCAAGCAGGAAATGAAATTGGACAAACGAATTATGATAATGGTGAGACCATTAAAGATTTTGGAACTTTTGAACCAAGATTGGCATTGTCTTATCAGTTAAACGAATCGTCTTCAATTAAAACAGGATATTCAAGAGTAGCACAATACATCCATCTATTATCAAATACAACTTCCGTTACGCCTTTAGACGTTTGGACACCAAGTGGAAAGTACATTAAACCTCAAATATCTGATCAGTTCGCTTTGGGTTATTTTAAAAACTTTAAAGACAGAATGTATTCTTTGGAAGTCGAAGCGTATTACAGAACAACTGACAATAGAATTGATTATATCGATGGTTCCGATCTTATTGGAAATGATGCTATTGAAAGAGATATATTAGTAGGTGAATCTAGAGCTTATGGTTTAGAATTTATGCTACGGAAATCTAAAGGCGATTTTAAAGGGTGGTTAGCATATACCATTTCAAAATCTGAACAACGCACTTTAGGAGGCGTATCTGGCGGACCCGGAATCAATAATGGGAATTGGTACAATTCGGGTCACGATAGAACTCATGATGTGTCTTTAACAGGAAGTTATAAGCTTAATGATAAATGGACATTCGGATCTAACCTAATTTTCCAAACGGGAAGACCTGTTACTTATCCTAATGGACAATATCAATACGAAGGATTAAACATTGCTAGTTATGGCACTAGAAATACAGATCGCCTAACGGCATACCATCGTTTAGATGTGTCGGCTACATATACACCAAACAGAAAACCAGATAAACGTTGGAAAGGGGAATGGGTATTTGGAATCTATAATATTTATAACCGAAAAAATGCGGCTTCAGTTTCGTTTGGACAAAATAGAGAGTCTGGTGCTAATGAAGCCACTAGAACTGCTATCTTCGGAATAGTACCATCAGTATCATATAATTTTAAATTTTAGAACAATGAAAACATATTTTAAATATATCATCGTATTGTTAATTGCATCAGTTTCATCTTGTACAGATGTTATAGATGTGGACGTTCCAGAGGCAGCTCCTCGTTTAGTAATAGAGGCATCGTTGGATTGGGAAAAAGGAACCTTAGGAAATGATCAAACTATTAAATTGAGTTTATCTACGCCATATTTTAATTCTAATATCGACAACTTCGTTATTGGTGCTTCTGTAAAAGTAACCAACGATTTGGACGCTACAGAATTCGTTTTTATGGATCAAAATGATGGTAACTATAAAGTGAATAATTTTATTCCAGTTATAGGTCAGTCTTATACGCTTGAAGTGATATATGATGGCGAAATTTATCTCGCACAAGAAACTATGACAAGTGTTGTATATATTGCAGAAATCAATCAATCGGTAGAAGATGGGTTTAATGACGAAGCACTCGAAGTGAATGTTTTATTTGATGACCCAGCTGATATTGATAATTTCTATCTATTCAGATTACAAGAACAAGGTGATTTGCTAGTCGAATTATTTGATGTTTCAGATGAGTTCACTGATGGAAATCAAATAAAAGTGTTTTATGAGAAGGAAGACGATGAAGATATTGATCAGGAAGAATTTGAAGCTGGCGATGTTGTGTCTATCGATTTTCACGGCATCTCTGAGCCTTATTATAATTATATAAGACTATTAATTGAACAGTATGGTAGCGTAGGTGATCCATTCAGTGCTACGCCAGTTGCTCTTAGGGGAAATTGCACGAATACATCAGATTCTGATAATTACGCATTTGGGTATTTCAGATTAACCGAAGTTGTTAAAACAAGTTATACGTTTCAATAATTAGGAATGTAAAAATTGATGATAAAAAAGCAACCTATTAGGTTGCTTTTTCTTTGATTGTGAGCGAATTACAAAATAATAAACACATAAGATTAACGTTTTCTTAACATTATTGGTTATCTTATAGCAATTAACTATTAAAACCAACCCATTATGAAAATTCTAATAGTATTAGCTTGTTTTGCGTTTAGTCTTACAAGTTATTCTCAAACCATTGAAATTCCAGATAAAAATTTTGAATGTGCACTTATTGATTATGGAATTGATAGCGATAAAAAAATCAATGGTAAGCTATTAATAAGTGATGCTAAAAAAGTTGCATTTTTAGATTTGTCCAATAAAAAAATTGAGAACTTAATTGGAATTGAAAGTTTCACTTCGCTTGAATATCTCGACTGTAGAAATAACTATTTATCTAATTTGGATTTAAGTAAAAATAGTGCTCTTAGCGCTTTGTTTAGTGATGTAAATGATGTCATCAAATCAGACGTAATCTTTGATGTTTTTGATTGGTTTAATTAAATATATGCAGTTTGTAATTATGCTAAAATGTTTATTTTAATTAGTAAACTCTAACAATCATAATTATGTGATGTGACGCAAGTTTGTATAGTTGTAAGATTTTAACTACCTTACAGTCAGTTAATAGTGTTAAACTATTAATTAATCTCCACTTAATTTGTATTCCCACTGTGTAACCGGAAGGTTTTCTATAAAGGAAAGTCTATCTGGGATATACAACAATGTAATTAACCAATTGCAATATATTATGAAAACAAGATTACTTTCGATTGCCCTATTGCTAACCACCTCCATTTTATTTTCACAAACTACGGCCATTCCAGATGCTAATTTTGAGCAGGCTTTAATTGACCAAGGTTTTGACACCAATGGATTAAATGGGAATATATTAAACAGTGATGCAGAAGCTGTTGCATATCTAAATGTTCAGTCAACGGGAATTTCTGATTTAACTGGGATTCAAGCATTTATAAATCTTATAGATTTAAATTGTGCCCAAAACCAGCTTACAAGCCTAGATGTTACTCAAAATGTAAATTTAACAAACTTAAATTTTAGATTTAATCAAGTTACTAATATAGATATTAGCCAAAATTTATCACTTACTAATTTGAGGTGCACTTATAATGGGCTAACGAGTTTAGATGTAAGTCAACACACCTCGCTAACGAGTTTGAGCTGTGCTGAAAACCCTTTAGGAGTATTGGACGTGGCTAATTTGTCAGGACTAACGTTTTTAAACTGCGGATATACTGAATTATCAACATTAGATGTTACTCAAAATACAATGTTAGAACATTTGTTTTCTTCAAGTAATAATTTAACTAGTTTAGACATCAGTCAAAATCCAGCGTTAAAAAATTTATATGCTAATCACAATCAATTTACGACAATAGATACCTCAGCTAATATATTATTGGAACATGTAGAATGTCACAATAATCAAATCACGAGTTTAGATTTGAGTCAAAATTCAGCATTATTTTATTTGGCGTGTAATAATAACTTGCTCACCGTCTTAAATACATCTCAAAATCCAGCATTATTTTATTTATCATGTTATCAAAATCAAGTCTCAAATTTGGATCTTTCACAAAATCCTTTATTGTATCAATTATGGTCAAGTTTTAATACGTATACAGAGTTAGATGTGACACAAAATACGGATCTTCAAATATTAAGTATTATTGGTAATGCAGTTAGTGATATAGATCTTACTCAAAATGTCAACTTACTGACTTTATTTGCTTCAGGTGCCGCCTTAACAAGCTTGGACGTTTCTCAAAATATTTTATTGGATAGATTAAGTGTTGATAATAACTTCCTTACAAGTTTGGATTTAAGTTCAAATGTAGTATTAGATCGATTATTCTGTTTTAATAATCAAATTACAAGTATGGATTTAACAGCTAATGTAAATTTGACATACATCCATGTAATGAATAATTTATTAGAAGATTTAAATGTCCAAAATGGAAATAATACAGCAATTGTTGATGTTTTATTTAGAACAGGTGGAAACCCTAGTCTTACTTGTGTAACGGTAGACGATGAGGCTTGGAGCACTTCAAATTGGACGACCTATGTTGATGCACAAACTAGTTTTAGCGATGATTGTGATGCTTTGAGTATCGAAGAGTATGTAATTGATGCTGGGCGAATCTACCCGAATCCAGCGACAGATATACTAACCATTGATGTTAATACGGTAGCAGAATATCAAATTATGAATAGTATAGGACAAATAATTCAATACGGGAATTTAAAGCAAGGTCTGAATCAAGTATATATAGCACCTTTACAAAAGGGTATCTATTTTGTAACTGTGAATGCTTTAGATGGTGTCACCACTTATAAACTATTGAAAAACTAATTATATTATCCCCATTCTTTTATTATCAAATTATCAAATTATGAAATTAAAACTTATATGTATTGCCCTGATTTTAACAAGTACCAATTTCTTTTCTCAATCTACCGCGATACCTGATGCAGTTTTTGAGCAAAAACTGATTGATCTTGGTTATGATACCGACGGATTAAATGGGAGTATACTAAACGCAGATGCTCAAGCTGTATCTTATCTAAATGTACAACAACTAGGCATCACAGATTTATCAGGCATTGAAGCCTTTATCAATTTAACACATTTGTTCTGTGGATTTAATAACCTTGCTGTTTTAGATCTGTCTCAAAATTTAAATTTATTAGAATTACGTTGTTCTAGCAATAATTTGACAAGTTTAGATCTGTCTCAAAACACTGCCTTGGGCTTACTGTTTTGTTTTGATAATCTCCTATCTAGTTTAGATGTAACTTTAAATACTCAATTATACAATTTGGTATGTAGCTTAAATCAGATTACAACCCTCGATGTTAGCAATAATATGGATTTAATAAAACTAGATTGTGGGTCGAATCAAATTGCGAGTCTCGATCTAAGTATTAATACAGTCTTAGAAGAACTAAGATGTGATGTCAATACCTTAACCAATTTGGATGTTAGTAATAATACGGTATTACAAGTTTTAATTAGCAACAGCAATAATTTGTCTACAGTCGATGTGTCTCAAAATCTCGACTTATTCCTTTTTGATTGTTCGCAAAATAATATCACTGCATTGGATGTCACTCAAAATGACGCACTCATTTATTTTGATTGTGGATTAAATCAACTGCAAAATATAGATATCACTCAAAATCTGTTACTCCAAGATTTTAGATGTCATGCAAATGATTTTTCTAGTTTGGGTTTAGATATCACACAAAATACAGCCTTAACTTTTGTAAGTTGTTATAATAATGCGTTATCGTCTTTAGATGTTACACAAAATACAGCGTTAACATATTTAGCATGTAGTAGTAATCAGTTGACAACTTTAGATGTGACTCAAAATAGTGCACTCACCGAATGCTATTTTAGTTTAAATGCATTAACAAGTATAGATCTTTCACAAAATTCGAATTTAGAATTAATGCTTTGTAATAGTAATCAATTAGTTGACTTGGATCTGTCTCAAAATACAGCATTGTATTATTTAAATTGTAGTTCTAATCTTTTGGAAAGTTTAAATATGCAAAATGGTAATAATTCTGCTATGTTTAATAGTTTTTTTAGTGCCACATTCAATCCTGATTTAACATGTATTACTGTTGATGATGAAGTTTGGAGTACTGCCAACTGGACTCAAATAGACGCACAAACCGGTTTTAGTGATGATTGTGATGCTTTGAGTGTCGAGGAGTATGCTACTGAAAAGGTGCGAATATTTCCAAACCCAGCTTCCGGATTTGTTACAGTTTCGCTTATTGAACCAGCAAAATACACGATTGTAAACAGTCTTGGGCAAATGGTGCTGAATGGAGAATTATCTAGAGGTGACAGTCAAATACAATTGTCAAATTTATCAAAAGGAATGTATATAATTGACATCCGCTCAAATTTTGGTTCCATATCTAAAAAGCTAATCATAGAATAAGGCATTAATTCAATTATATAAAAAAGCGAACTTATTATTTTACATTTTATTGAGGTACATTATCTGCATCTGTCCAATATCACTAATCTTCAAGCATACTTAAATGGATCTTATTCATGTAGTCTATAAATAAAATTTGTTCAAAAAATATATATTAACTATCTTAGTATCAATTAGTAGTGTTTGTTTTAATTCTCCGCATTTATTTTTCCCTTTTTTGGATCTACAAGGGGTTCTTGTTTAGAATGCCTAGGTGTCTTGTCTGTTCATGTTATGTAATTTAAAACTACATATTATGAAAAATACTATTTTAGTATTCGTGCTATTTTTTACAGTTCCAACGTTATTATTAGCCCAGTGCCCTGGAAGTCCGCCAGCTGGATTTACCTGTATTCCAGACATAGATTTTGAACTGGCTTTAATTGATCTAGAGATCGATTCCGATATGACCGTTAATGGGCAAGTTGCTACAGACGATATTAGCGTGATTACTTCCCTAGATGTGCATTCTAGAAGTATTTCCGACTTTACGGGTTTGGAAGATTTTATAGCACTCGAAACCTTAATTTCCTGGAACAATGATACCCCTACTTTAGATTTATCGAACAATACTGCGCTTACCTCAATAACCTGTTATTGGAGTTTTATTTCAAATTTAACTTTACCCAATAATAATACAGTGACGTATTTAAACTGTGGAAACAATAATTTGTCAAGTATTAATTTAGCGCCTTATCCAGCTTTGGAAACTTTTATTGCTTACAGCAACAATTTTAACTCAGTAAATTTTAATTCAAATACATTACTTGAAATTATAAATCTCCAAAATAATCCTTTAACTAGTTTAATTGTAACTTTAAATACCGCCTTGAGAGAATTATATTGTTATAATACAGGTCTAAGTACGGTTAATGTAACACAAAACACAGCTATAGAAATATTATGGTGTCATGAGAATCCATTGTCTGGATTGGACGTGTCATTTAATACTGCTTTAACTGAATTATATTGTTATAATAGTGGATTAAATTCACTAAATCTATCTAATAATAACCAATTAGTTAAATTATGGATGTGGAATAATAATCTTATAACTTTAGACTTAAGTAATAATTTATTACTTCAAAATTTGGATTGTGGAAATAATTCAATTAATAATTTAACCTTACCCAACACGAATACATTAACACACTTATGGGGATACAATAATAGTCTAAATAGCGTAGTTACTACACCTTATAATAATTTAGAAGTAATGGATTTTACTGGTAATAATTTAGCTGGTGTTAATGTTTCTACAAATACAGCTTTAACTGAATTATGGCTTTGGGATAATCAATTAAATACAATTGACGTATCCAGCAATACTGCTTTGCAATATTTTGATTGTGGGAATAATAATTTAACTTCAGTAAATGTAAGTATGCTCCCTAATTTAATTGAATTTTATTGCAACCAAAATTCTCTTACGAGCTTAGATGCTAAAAATGGTAACAATAGTAATTTAGATTGGTTCTGGGCTCAAGATAACCCTGGTCTAAACTGCATTCAAGTTGATATTGTTCCTCCTTTTGACACTACGAACTGGGATAAAGATCCAGCCACTTCATATTCTGCAGACTGTGCATTGAATATTGAAGAATTATCAAATTCGGAAATTAAAACATATCCTAATCCAATTAGTGAGATACTCAATATCCAAATAGACGAAGAATATCAATATTCGATCTATAATATCTTTGGACAAAAAGTTAATTCTGGGTATTTATTTCAGGGACTAAATTCTATTGATTTTGATAACCAAAAATCTGGAATATATTTCATTGAAATTTTTAATAATGAAACTAGCTATTCGAAAAAAATTATTAAAATATAGATATATCTATATACATTAGTAAAAAAGCTCAACTTAAGTTGAGCTTTTTTACTATTCTAATTTAAAATCAGCATCTTTCCAACTTTCTTCTAAAAGCGCATTAATCCTTAAGAGGTTTTCTGAATCATTTAAGTGTTCATAAGCTAGCTTTAAACCATGATGCGCCCAACCATTTTTTGGTAAGCGTTTTAAATCTTCGGTATACGTATCGATTGCATTTTCGTATAATTCCGCTTCAATTTGAATAGCTCCCAAATGGTGTCTGGTTGAGAAAAACCAGTCTGGCGGTTCGTTATAATTAAGAGCGTCTTCAATTGCTATGGCTTCTTTCAAAAGAATAATGCTCGTATCAAAATGAGATTCAGAAGCCCAAATTTCCGCTTCCAAAACCTTGGATGCGATGACAACAAGATCATGAACTGAGTTTATGTCCCAAACGGTTACTTCCTTTAAACTTTCATCATTAGCTAACTTTAGCAATTCAATTAATTCATGCTTTGCGTTATCAACATTTCTTTTACCTAAATGTGCCATACCTTCAGCATAATGTTTTATTGCTTTAGGATATTTTAAGTCATAGGTATTTAATTTCATTTCTAAAATAGCATCCCATTTTTTGAACTTTACAGCCACATAATATGGGATTGTATAATAGTGTTGGAGTGTTCCCCAGCCAGGTTGTTTCATAATCTCCGGATGCACATGCTCTGAAACTTTGTTGGCGCCAATCATGGCCCAATGACTATTACCCTCTAAGGTGGCAGTTGCTGCCATGAAATGATAATTATGCGGATAATAGGCAAGTGGATAAGCACCTTGTGCATGACAGGTTGTTACATAAGTACTGTCTGCATTAACGGCTGCTATATTTGATAAAGTCCCTTTGTGGTATTCTCCAGTTCTTATATAGGTGTGCGAAGGCATATGCAATAAATGACCAGATCCTGATACTAATCCGTCATCAAAGGCTTTGGCCGAATTGTTTGAACGTTCAGGTCTATCTGATGCTTCTACAGCGTGAATATAAAAATGATGTGCTCCAGGATGATTTGGATTTTGCTTTATTAACTTTTCTAAAAGGGATACAATTTCTAAGGTCCAAGGTTTTTCAGAACCATCCTTTTCATTTAAATCCCATGGATGCAAGTTCATTAATGATTCTGCATAAAGTGCACTTATCTCTGTGTCATCTGGATATTGATTATATAAAGCTTTCAAACCGTCAGAATAGTTTTGGTCTAAGACACTTCTATCTTCAGGCGGTTCGGCTGAATATCGCATCGCCATAATATCAATAAATTGTTGCTCTTTCTGTGTGCCTTTTGATACTAGCGTTTTTGCTTTTTGAATAGCTTCATAAGCACGTTTATAATTGTCATCTTCCATACCTGCATTATAATTAGGACCTAAAACATAAGCATAACCCCAGTACGCCATAGCACAGGTTGGATCTAATTTTGTTGCATAATAAAATGAACGTGCAGCTTCTGCATGGTTGAATCCGTAGGCGAGTGTCATGCCTTGATTAAAATAACGCTGCACTAATGTATCTGCTGTAGTGACTGTATAATTGACGGCATCATAGCCTTCTAATAGTGGCGCGATGTTATCTTTTTTATACCATTCTGAATCTGTTATTTGAGGGACACATACGTATTTTGATGTTGGCGCGGTTTCAATAATAGGTTCAGGCTTGGTTTTTTTACAAGAAACAATTAATCCTATGAGTATTAAAATTGCAATGCCTTTTTTCATGATCTAAAGTTGTAATTAATAGCAAGTTATATTTCATAAAAATACTAACTTTTAAATCCAATTTCAAATTGGTGATTTTGATATATTTTATTTGTATCTTTTTTTATCATAGAAAACGAGAGAAAAATGTGACTTTTTAAAATGGCATGTGTCTTATTGACAATGTAATTAATTAACCAAACTCTCAAGATAATTGAAAACCCACGAAGATAGTGATAAAGTGTCTGATGAAGAGCTTGTAAGGTCAATTGTGAAAACAAATGATACTTTGCTTTTTGAAGTGCTTTATGATCGATATGCTTTGATGGTTTACAACAAATGTTTTGGTTTTGCTAAAGATGCCGACGAAGCTAAAGATTTGACACAAGATGTGTTTTTAAAACTCTTTGTTAAGTTGGCGAGTTTTAAAGAAAAATCAAAACTTTCAACTTGGTTATATGCCTTCACTTATAACCATTGTGTAAATTATGTCACAAGAAATACTGCTAAAAAGTTTGAAAAACAATCTGTAGATTATAAGGATATTGAAAATATTTCTGAATCTGAATCTGAAGATTATAGCATTTATCAAATGAAAGTTGACAAACTCAAAGTTGCATTGAACCTTATTTCTCCTGAGGAGAAAATGATACTCTTATTAAAATACCAAGATTACCTCTCTATTAAAGAAATTGAAAGTGTTTTAGGAATAGGAGAAAGCGCCGTAAAAATGAGAATAAAACGTGCTAAAGATAAACTCATTAATGTATATGCAAATAATCTGAAATGATGGAAAATCCGTTTAAACATATAGACAAGCCATTACAGTCGGTTCCGGATGAACTCAAGGCTAAGGTTATGAATGATATTGCAATCGCAAAATTATTAATGGAGTTAGCTGATTTATTTTCTTTAAATCTGGCCGATGTCATTGAAGGTGCAATCAAACAAAGAAAAAAGTAATTAACTATTAATAAAACGAATCATGGAAAAAATATCAGAATGGAATATAGCTATCAAGAAATCATTGTCAAGTATGACGGATGAGCTAGCCGGAGTTATTCCTAATTTATTAGGCGCAATTGCAATCATTATTTTGGGATGGCTCGTAACGAAAATTGTTGTCGGTATTATCAAAAAGGCATTAAAACTTGCGAAAGCAGATAAATTAGATGATAAAATTAATGATATTGAATTGTTTGGTGATAAGAAATTGAATTTCAATATCATTAAGATTGTATCCAAATTTGTAAAATGGATACTGTACATCATGATTGTAATTATCGTTGCAGATGTGCTAAACCTTACAATGATTTCAGAAGAAATTCGAAATATTCTACGTTACTTACCACAATTATTTTCTGCACTTGTAATTTTTACTCTGGGATTATTACTGGCCAATGTTGTAAAGAAAGGTATAAAATCATTTTTCGAATCCATGGAATTGTCAGGTGCGAAAATGATAAGTCAAGCTGTCTTTTTCTTATTAATTATTTTCATATCTATCACCGCTTTAAATCAAGCTGGTGTTGATACTGAAATCATTACGAGCAATATCACAATGATAATGGCTTCGTTTTTATTAGCCTTTTCAATTGCTTTTGGTCTAGGAGCAAGGGAAGTTGTGGGTGACTTATTACGGACATTTTATGCGAGAAAAACTTATGAAATAGGGCAGAAAATAGAATTTCAAAATACAGTTTATGAGGTAGAAGCCGTAGATAATATTTCTGTAATATTAAAAAATGAACAAGGTAGACTCGTTGTACCTATCAAAGATATTGTGGAAAGTCAAATTAAGATTAAAGATTGACTATAATGTTAGGGTTATAGATTTTTATAGATTTGGTTAATTATAAAAGATCTTAAGCTTAATGAATTTTCATAATCCCTTTTCATTTATTTGGAAAGGGTTTTTTATTCTAAGACTATTAAAAAATATCGTTTAATACCTTGGCCAATCGTATGCCTGCAATTTGTAATTGAGAACGCACAGTGCCAAAGTATTTATATGAATAACGATAACGTAAATTGTCACCTGCTTTAGCCGAATTATAAACCTGCTTTGTGAGTGACTGAGTTTCATTTACCCAATCAATGATTGAACCTTCTTGAATACGACTTACTTCTTTTTTTGTTAAGTAATCTACATTTTTTACAAGTTCTGAATAACTCATACCATATTTGTTAATCATTTCTGAGTCCCAAACTTTATGCAAATTGGTGTCTTTATAATGCCACTGTAATTTGATGTCATTGCCACCTCTATCAGCTTCCATTCCTATATGCATGGGCTGATGTAAATCACCAACAAGGTGAATTAGTAATTTTAAATAAAATGCTCTATCATCATCTGAAGCATTTTTATCTGTGATGATATTTTTGCAAAATTCGATTCCAGTTACTAAATCTCCCTTAGGATTTTTAACAGAGGATTCATAGGTATCCTCAAAAGGCATGTTTATATAATGCCAGGTGTAGAACTCGCTATAGCGTTTGTCAGACTTAATCTCGTCTGCATAAGTCGAAGTAAATGCTAAAGATTGTCTGTTTAATAATTGATTGATTTTACGTTTTGTACTAGGTTTTAAATAGCTTTGTGCAATTTCTCCAACCACACGATGACCTTTACTTCCCCATTTTTTAGAAGCAAAAGTGTCACTTGTACATATTACTAAAAATAATGCGAGACAAATACATATAGATTTCATACTTTTTATTTCTTTTTATTTCTTTTGTTGTAATTTTTATCACCTCGAGTTTTAGGTTTTTTATACTTAGCTGCTATCTTAAACTTATAAGAGCCTCCTAAATTTTCTTTGCTGTTTTTTTCTGATTTCTCATGGAATGCTGGCCCAGGAGCGTCATCTTCTTTTCGCTTATGAGGATTATTGTGCTCTCTTATTTGAGGGCGTTCTTCTTCAATGAGTTCCTTTGAAATATCAACAGAATCTGGCAAACTTTGTATTGAAATCTGCATTTCCATATACTGTTCTATAGTTTCGATTGCATCTTGTTCCTTTTCCGTAGAAAACACGAGCGATTGTCCTTCTCGCTCAGCACGACCCGTTCTACCAATTCTATGCATATAGTTTTCTGGGAATGTTGGCGTGTCGAAATTAATCACATGACTTATATTATCAATATCCAAACCACGTGCCATCACATCAGTAGCAATAAGTATGCGATTATCTCCAGCTCTAAACTGTTCAATACTTCTAAGTCTGTAATTTTGTGTCTTGTTCGAATGTATAACGCAGCTTTCAGAATTAAAACGTTCCTCTAATTGATCAAATAATCGATCTGCCATCTTTTTATAGGCTACAAATATCAATACTTTATTGAAGGTGTCTCTATCGCTAAGTAAATGTTCTAGCAAATTGACCTTGGTATAAAAATTTGGAACATTAAAACGTTGTTGATTGATGTTTTCTAATGGTGTACCAGAAACAGCAATAGTTACACGTTCAGGTTTGGTGAAAAAATCAGTTATAAGTTCGTCAACGTCTTCTGTCATTGTTGCTGAAAACATAATATTTTGACGTCGTTCAGGTAAAATGTCAAAAATATTTAATAGTTGATGTCTGAACCCAAGGTCTAACATTACGTCAACTTCATCGATTACTAATTTCTGAATGGATTTTAATTGTAAAACTCTACTTACTGCAAGATCAAACAAACGCCCTGGAGTAGCCACTATAATATCTTGACCATCTGCAACAGCTCGTTTTTGCGTGTTAATATTGGTGCCACCATAAACTCCTAAAACGCGCACATTAATATATTTTGCAAGCTTTTCAATTTCATCCACAACTTGAACTACAAGTTCTCTTGTTGGTACTAAAATTAAAACACGCGGATTTTCTTGAGTGGAAAACTTCAGATTTTTTAAAATAGGTAACATGTATGCAAAAGTTTTACCAGTTCCCGTTTGAGCGATACCAACAACATCTCTTCCAGAGCTGACAATACTATATGATTCTTGTTGAATTGGTGTTGGTGAAACAAACCCTAAATCGTCTAGCGCATTATATAATGGCGTGTTTAAATTTAAATCCTGAAATGTGATAATGTCATTTTCCATTTTGCAAAAGTAACTCTATTTATATGAACACAAATCGTTATTGTGGTAAAATTGTAATGATCTTATAGACGGTACATTAACACGAGATTTCATATTAAAAAATAGTAATCGGTGTTTAATTATTCTAATTGAGACTTTCTTAATAAATTTGAATTTCAAAATCAAAATTCTGAATTGAGAAAAAGGCAGCAACATTTAACAACTAACGTCGAACAATTTAAGCAAAAGTTATTGCTCTGGAGCCAGCAATATAATGAAGTTGTTTGGCTCGATTCTAATAATCATAATAAAACCTTTTCTAATTATGATGCCATTCTTGCAGTGGATGCCTTAACAAGTATTCAAACGAGTTATAATGGGGCATTTGAAGCATTGAAAGAATATCAAAGCATTACTAAAGATTGGATTTTTGGTTATTTAACTTATGATTTAAAAAATGATGTTGAAGTATTGAAATCTGAAAATGACGATGGATTGGAATTCTCTGAGTTGTGCTTTTTTCAGCCCAAAAAAATAATACTGATAAAAGGGGATCAAATTGAATTTCATTATCTGCCGATGATTGATGACGAATTGGAAACTGATTTGAACCAAATTCGATCTACAGATATTTTGAAAAAGGATATTCCTTCAGGTGAGCTCAAAATCAAACTTAAAATTCATAAGGATGCGTATTTTGATAAAGTAGCAACGCTATTAGAACATATTCATCGAGGTGATATATACGAAGCTAATTTTTGCCAAGAGTTTTATGTGGAAAACGCCTGGATTAATCCTTATGAAACCTATCAAAACTTAAATGATATTTCTAAGCCTCCTTTTGCGACTTTTTTGAAAATCAATGATAAATATCTGCTATCGGCTTCACCAGAACGCTATCTGAAAAAAGAAGGAAATACTATTATTTCACAGCCAATTAAGGGAACTGCTAAGCGTTCAAAAAATGCTGATGAAGATGAACAATTAAAACTAAATCTATCCAAAGATCAAAAGGAACGTAGTGAAAACATTATGATCGTTGATTTAGTACGTAACGATTTATCTCATACTGCATCTAAGGGGAGTGTAGAAGTAATAGAATTATGTAAAGTATATAGTTTTCCTCAAGTACATCAGATGATGTCTACAATAACTTCTAAAATTAAAGACGAAATACATCCAGTTGATGTGATACGATCCACTTTTCCAATGGGAAGTATGACGGGGGCTCCTAAAATATCTGCAATGAATATTATTGAAAAATTAGAAGAAACAAAACGTGGTTTGTATTCTGGGGCTGTAGGATATTTTACGCCAACTAATGATTTCGATTTTAATGTGGTCATCAGAAGTATTCTATATAATCGGACAAAACAATACGTTTCGTTTTCTGTTGGAGGCGCTATAACCGCAAAAAGCGATCCCTTGAAAGAATATGAAGAATGTTTAATTAAGGCTAAAGCTATGAGAGAAGTTCTTGAGAATTAATTTGTATGTCATTGCGAGGAGTGTGCGACGTGGCAATCTTTATAATTAAATAAAAATTATTTCGAATTTCGAAATGTGTATTTTTGGAAAATGTTAGACAGTTTTTTAAATCATATCGATAAAAACTTTCCTTTCTTAAATGAAAGTAAACTCCTAATTGCTATTTCTGGTGGTATGGATAGCGTTGTTTTGACGCATTTATGTCATAAGTTAGGATTGAATTTTGCACTTGCACATTGTAATTTTAAGTTAAGAGGCCAAGAAAGTGATCATGACGAAAGTTTTGTTTTAAAATTGGCCAAAGAACTGGATGTTGAAGTATTTGTTGAGAGTTTCGAGACCGAAGCATTTGCCAATGAAAACAAGATGTCTATTCAGATGGCAGCTCGAGAATTACGTTATGATTGGTTTCTAGATTTAGCTGAACAATTACAGTTTGACTTTATCTTGACAGCACATCATGCAGACGATGATTTAGAAACGTTTTTGATTAATATGTCAAGAGGCACTGGTTTAGAAGGTTTGACAGGTATTCCAGAAGCTAATGGCAGTATAATAAGGCCTTTATTGCTTTTTTCTAGGACAGAAATTGAAGGCTATGCCATAAATAATAAGCTTGATTGGAGAGAAGATAGTTCTAATGCATCAAATAAGTATGTTCGAAATAGATTGAGACATGACGTAATTCCGGTATTAAAAGAAATCAATCCGAAACTACTTCAAAACTATCAAAATACGCAGCGTAATTTGAAAGATTCTCAGCATATTATCGATGATGCTATAGTTAGAGTGCAAAATATAGTAGTTACTGTTGAGGATAATATGATCAAGCTAAATATTAAGAAACTCAAAAAATTATCACATGTTAGTGCTTATTTATATGAGCTTTTAAAAGATTTTAATTTTAAAGCATGGAATGATATTGTTGATTTATTAGAGGCACAATCAGGAAAGCAAGTATTGTCCGAGACGCATCGAATTATAAAAGATAGAAAATATCTATTGTTAACTGAACTCACAACTGAAGTCATTGGTAGAATTTCTATTTCTGAGCATGAGAAGCAAATAGAATTTCCTATGGGAACTCTCTTTTTTGATGAGGCAGATACTATTTTTGGAAAGCGCTCTGAAATGATTTATGTCGATAAAAATAAATTAGAATTCCCGTTAACGTTGCGTCATTGGCAAGAAGGCGATTATTTTTATCCACTCGGTATGACCGGTAAAAAGAAGTTGAGTAAATACTTTAAGGACGAAAAAATGTCCCTTTTAGATAAAGAGAATGCATGGTTATTATGTTCTAACGATGAAGTCGTATGGGTGGTAAACAGGCGTGCCGATAATCGGTTTAAGGTGAATGAAAACACGAAACAAGTCTTAAAAATAGAATTACAATAATTTTGTCATTCTGAACAAAGTGAGGAATCTCATTTTTTTTGATTTTCTGAACTTGATACGGAATTCATTATAAATTGAAAAAATAATATGATTATACAAGGGCAAATAGTAGATATAGAAAATAAGCGGATCTATAAAGGCGAAATTACTATTGAAAATAGGAGAATTGTGGCCGTTGAAGAAAAAAACCATGATGTAAATCATTACATTTTACCTGGGTTTGTAGATGCTCATATTCATATTGAAAGTTCGATGTTAGTGCCTTCAGAATTTGCAAAACTAGCAGTTGGCCATGGAACCGTAGCCACTGTCTCCGATCCACATGAAATTGCAAATGTATTAGGTGTGGAAGGGGTTGAGTTTATGATTGATAATGGCAAAAAAGTGCCTTTCAAATTTAATTTCGGGGCACCTTCATGTGTTCCTGCTACTAGTTTTGAATCAGCCGGAGCCGTTATTGATTCGGAAGGGATAAAATCATTGATGGCAAATCCAGACATTAAATATTTGGCGGAAATGATGAATTATCCCGGAGTATTGTTTGATGATGAAGAAGTCATGAAAAAAATAGCTTGGGCAAAACACTATAATAAGCCAGTTGATGGCCATGCACCTGGTTTAAGAGGTGATGACGTGACCAAATATATAAACGCTGGAATTTCAACCGATCATGAATGTTTTACATATGACGAAGCATTAGAAAAATTACAAAAGGGGATGAAAATCCTGATTCGTGAAGGTAGTGCCGCTAAAAATTTTGAAGCACTCGTGGACTTAATTCCCGCTCACTTTGAAAATATGATGTTTTGTAGCGATGATAAACATCCAGATGATTTAATGGTCGATCATATCAATAAATTATGCGCAAGAGCAGTAGCTAAAGGTATTGATGTATTTAAAGTATTGCTAGCAGCTTGTATCAATCCAGTGAGACATTATAATTTAGATGTCGGATTATTAAATGTTGGAGATGTAGCAGATTGTATTTTAGTAGAAGATCTAGTGAATTTTAAAACCCTTCAAACCTATATTGATGGCGAACTTGTGTTTGATCAAGGTGTTTCTAAAATTGAATCTGTTCCTTTTGAGTTATTGAATAATTTCAATACGTCTAGAAAGCAAATTTCAGATTTCCGGTTTGATTCTACTGCGAAACAAATTCGAGTTATTGAAGCCTTAGAAGGGCAATTGATTACAAATCAATTAATCGCTAACGCTTCAACTTCAAAAGGGAATTTAGTTTCAAATATTGATAATGACATTCTAAAAATGACGGTTGTAAATCGCTATCAAGAACAAAAACCAGCAATTGCGTTTATAAAAAATTTCGGTTTAAAAAAAGGCGCAATAGCATCTTCAGTAGGACATGATTCTCATAATATCATTGCTGTAGGTGTTTCAGATGAAGCGATTTGCAAGGCTGTGAATCTACTAATTGAAAACAAAGGAGGCATATGCGCAGTGAGTGATACCGAAAGTAAAGTAGTATCGCTTCCAGTAGCAGGAATCATGAGTGATAAAGATGGAAAAACAATAGGTACGCAATATGCACAGCTAGATCAAATGGCTAAGTCCTTAGGAAGTACCCTACATGCACCTTATATGACCTTGTCATTTATGGCACTCTTAGTTATACCTTCACTAAAATTAAGTGATAAAGGGCTGTTTGATGGTTCCAATTTCAAGTTTACTTCGTTGGAATTTTAAGCGCTAATTAAGAATCATTCAACTTACTTTCAATTTTGTTATTGACCTCGCAATAATAACAGCATTTTAATATATATTTCTTATATTTGATAAGAGTGTGATTAGAAATCCTCAGTTCGACTATTAGATTTCTAAAGCATTCTTATTTTTTGTTCAAATATTAATGAAATTAATCTGAAACCTGATGATGAATGTAAGTGAATCACTTTCCGAAGTAAAAAATTATATAAACGGTAAATTTGAAAGAAATGGTCAAAACGCAATGGATGTTTTGAGCCCAATTGATGGTAGTAAAATATCAACCATTCCTCTATCAACTACAAATGATGTTGATGCAGCGGTTCAAGCTGCAAAACAGGCATTTCCTGAATGGTCAGGAATGACCTTTAAAGAACGTGTGCAAATCTTTTTTAAATATAGAAATCTATTAGAGCAAAATATGGATGAGCTCACCAAATTGGTACAGCTCGAAAATGGTAAAACATATGGTGAGGCAAAGGCCGAAATAGAAAAAAGTATGGAGCTCTGTGAATTTGCAGTTTCTATGCCTCAGATAGTGGTAAATGAAGTGCAAGAAGTTAGTAAAGGTGTAGAATGTAGAATTGAACGGAAACCTCTTGGTGTTGTCGCTTCTATAACGCCTTTTAATTTCCCAAATATGGTGCCACATTGGACCTTGCCTAATGCATTAGTTCTTGGGAATACAATGGTTATGAAGCCTTCAGAATTAGTGCCATTAAGCACTGTTCGGATGGCAGAACTTCTAAAGGAGGCTGGCCTCCCTGACGGCGTATTTAATATTGTTAATGGAGGTAAAGAAGTAGTTGAAGCTATTTGTGATCATCCAAACATTGAGGCAGTTTCGTTTGTTGGTTCTACGAAAGTGGCTAAGATAGTCTACAAAAGAGCAACATCAAATTTAAAACGTTGTGTAGCATTAGGAGGTGCGAAAAATCATTTGCTAGTCTTGCCTGATGCCAATCCCGAAATGACCGCGTCTAATGTGGTTGCTTCAATGTCGGGTTGTGCAGGACAACGTTGTATGGCGGCTTCTGTTATGGTTGGCGTTGATAAAGTGCAACATATTATTGATAGAATGGTGGAAGATGCCAAGACTATTGTACCTGGAGAGAACTTAGGTTCGGTTATTAGTGCTGAAGCTAAAGCACGAATTGAAGGTTATATAGCAGATGCTGAACGTGATGGTGCTAAAATATTATTAGATGGTCGTAATGCGACAGTTCCTGGAAAAGAAGGCGGATTTTATGTAGGGCCAACTATCATCGATCATGTTACTACAGACATGTCAGTTGCTCGCGAAGAAATTTTTGGCCCTGTTATTTCAATTATTAGAGCTAAGGATTTAGACGAAGCATTAGAAATTGAAAACGGTTCTAATTATGGAAATGCCGCCGCAGTATTTACTCAAAGTGGAGGCTTAGCAAAACAGGTAATGGATCGCGCAAGTGCCGGAATGATAGGCGTAAATATTGGTGTTCCTGTGCCTCGAGAGCCTTTTTCATTTGGAGGTTGGAATGAATCTAAATTTGGAGTTGGCGATATTACAGGACGTAGTTCAATAGAATTCTGGACTCAGAATAAAAAAACTACAACGAAGTGGAATCCTGAAGCGCAAACCAATTGGATGAGTTAGTCTATTGCTTTATGTAAAATTCTTCAACTAATTATTAATCAATATGTTATAGTGAATGAGTAACAAACAAATTATAAAAGATAATCTCGATTATACTTTATTTTCTTGGACAAAGCAAGGTGGATTAAATCCTATAAATGCTTCTCATGCGAAAGGCTCATATGTATACGATAGAGATGGTAAGAAATATTTAGATTTTTCGTCTCAGCTCATGAATGTGAATATAGGTCATGGAGATCAGCGTATTACGGAAGCTGTGTCTAATCAAATGAAAGAAGTGAGTTATGTGTATCCAGGTATGGCTACTGATGTACGTGGGAAATTAGGAAAGAAAATTGCAGAAATTACGCCCGGAAATTTAACCAAAACATTCTTTACTCTTGGAGGAGCTGAAGCCATTGAAAATGCAATCAAGTTGGCACGAATCTATACAGGTCGGCATAAAATTATAACACATTATAGAGCCTATCATGGTGCGACAAATGCTGCAATTACAGCTAGTGGAGATCCTCGACGATTTCCTGTAGATAACCAAGCAATGCCCAATGTAGTACATGTAGAAAATCCATACGCATATCGCTGTCCATGGGACTCTGATTCAATAGCGCAATGTGGAGATCGTGCCTTGGCTCATTTGGAACGTGTCGTTCAAATGGAATACCCAGAAAATATAGCCGCAATATTATTTGAAGGCGAATCAGGATCTTCAGGATGTTTAAAATATCCACCAATGTATTTGAAACGCGTTCGTGAACTCTGCGACAAATATGGAATTATGATGATTGATGATGAGGTGATGAGTGGTTTTGGACGTACGGGAAAAATGTTTGGAATAGATCATCATGGTGTGACACCAGATTTCATGTGTCTAGCTAAGGGGTTGACTTCAGGGTATTTACCCTTAGGCGGGCTCGTAGTGACTGATGAAATTGCTGAACATTTTAACGATAACCCAATGATAATAGGTTTGACATATTCAGCACATCCAACTTTGTGTGCTGCTGCATTAGAAAATATACGAATTATTGAAGAAGAGAATTTGGTGGAACGCGCAGCTAAAATGGGATTGTATATTGAAGCTGAAGTTGAAAAATTAAAAACAAAGCATCCATCAATTGGAGACTTTAGAAATACAGGTTTATTAGGTTGCATTGAGCTTGTGAAAAATAGAGAAACAAAAGAGCCTACAACCCCTTGGAATGCAAAACCTCATGAAATGGAAGCCACTTCTCGAATGGCATCTAAAATCAGAGAATTAGGAATGTTCACATTTGTACGTTGGAATTGGATATTTATTGCGCCACCTTTAAATGTTACTAAAGAAGAAGTTGATGAAGGTTTAAAAATTGTTTCGCAAGCCATAGCAATAGCTGATGAATATTGTAATTAATTTATGAATAAAGACATTGTAGAATTAGACGAAGACGTTTCCAATTCACCATTATATAGTGAAGATTTAGCACCTGTTCCGCCAAGTCAACGAACATGGAGCAAATGGCATCTAGCTGCAATTTGGGTTGGTATGGCAGTTTGTATTCCAACATATCTTTTGGCTTCATATATGATTAAAACCGGATTGAATTGGTATGAAGCACTTATTATAATAGGACTTGCTAATTTAATCATTACCATTCCTATGGTTCTTAATGGGCATGCTGGTGTGAAATATGGTATTCCGTTTCCTGTAATTGGTCGCGCAGCTTTTGGAACCAAAGGTGTGCATTTGGCATCAGTCACTAGAGGCATTATTGCCTGCGGTTGGTTTGGTGTTCAAACATGGATTGGAGGATTAGCCATTTATGCCATTTTTAATGCTATTACTGGAGCAACAGGTGAGTTAGGTTTGTCTGTTGGTAAGTTTGTAGGTTTTGGAATATTCTGGATCATCAATATGTATTTTATCTGGAAAGGCACCGAAAGCATTAAGTGGTTAGAAACCTATTCTGCACCTATATTAATAATTATGGGAGTAGCGCTTATTTACTGGAGCTATGCAAAAGCTGATGGGTTTTCGGTAGTTCTTGATCAGAGTATTCAACTTGAGAAAACGGCAGCGACAATAACTAAGAATAAAGACCTTTTAAATACATCTACATTGCATCTAAATGTTTTAAAAGATAAAGAAGGTGTTTTAAAAGTCACGGAGTATAATATTATCTCAGATGAAAATACTTCTTGGACAACTTTTACTGAGGAACCGATATTAATTGTAAATACAGAAAATGTTCAAGTGCAATTCAGAAATAATGAAGTCGTATCAAGTATTGTTAATGCTAACGTTTTAGATACAGAGGGAAATTCTGGAAGTAAACTTTGGAGCTATTTGCTTTGGCTAACTGCTATGGTTGGCTTCTGGGCGACGATGTCTATTAGTATTGCTGACATCACGCGTTATGCGTCTACACAAAAAGATCAGGTGGCTGGACAGTTTATTGGGTTGCCCGCAACGATGATGCTGTATTCATTTGTTGGAATTTTTGTAACCTGTGCAGCTATTATAAATTTTAAAGATATTTTAATTGCTGATGATGCGCCTTGGGATCCAGTGTCACTAATTGCTAAATTTAAAAACCCTGTGGTTGTAATAGTCGCGCAAATATTTATGATTATTGCAACACTAAGTACCAATATAGCTGCGAATGTTATAGCGCCTTCCAATGCTTTTTCAAATTTATGGCCAAAGAAAATTAGTTTTAAAACTGGTGGTACCATCACAGGAATTTTCGGAATATTGATTATGCCTTGGTGGTTATTGGACGAAATTGCTGGGTTTTTAATATTTGTTAGCGGCTTATTAGGTCCTGTGCTTGGAATTCTAATTGCAGATTACTATGTGGTTAGAAAGAAACGGTTAGAGCTTGCAGAATTATATAAGAAAGATGGTCAATATTCATATCAAAGAACAGGTTTCAATAAAGCAGCAATGATTGCATTGTTTATTGGTGTATTTGCTGCGTTGATTGGGTATTGGGTTCCTGCTTTAAATTTCTTGTATTCCTTATCATGGTTTACAGGATTTATCATATCATTTGTATTGTATTGTCTTCTAATGAAAAAACCAAACTAACATGAATACAAAGTATATTATATTATTTATCTATTTTTCGATCCTTTTTTTAATTGGATATTTCGCGTCTAAAAAGATTAAGAGCACGAAAGATTATTACGTAGGCGGGAAAAAATTAAACTTCTGGGTTGTGGCGTTTTCTGCTAGAGCAACAGGAGAATCTGCATGGCTGCTATTAGGACTTACAGGTTTAGGAGCAATGGTAGGTGTTTCAGCCTTTTGGGTTGTGCTAGGAGAAGTTTTAGGAGTCACAGTCGCGTGGTTTCTTATGGCTGAAAAATTCAAAAAACTTTCAGATAAATACAATTCAATAACGATTCCAGATTATTTGGTAAGTAGATTTAAATCTAAAACGAATACCTTACGTATTGTTGCCGCAACTGCTTTATCATTATTTGTAGTAATCTATGTAAGTGCACAAATTGATGCTACAGGTACTGCTTTTGAATCTTTTCTTGGTTGGAATTATTATACAGGAGCAATTGTTGGTTTTATTATAGTCTTAACGTATATCTTTTCAGGAGGCTTTGTTGCAGTAGCATGGTCTGATTTATTTCAGGGTTTAATTATGCTAATAGGTTTAGTCGCACTACCAATTGTTGCCTATTATTCATTTTCGTCAGATGTTTCTATTTCTCAAGAGTTAGTAAAATTGGATCCCTCATTTTTGAATATTTGGGGAGAAGGAGGATTTAGTACCATTAATTTATTTACAATTTTAGGATTTGCTTGTATTGGATTAGGGTTTATGGGATCACCTCAACTATTTGTGAGGTTTATGTCTATTAAAAGTACCACAGAAATAAAAAAAGGACGTTGGGTAGCTATTGTATTTACGATACTTACCGATGTTTGCGCAGTGCTTATTGGAATTTTCGGAAGATATCTTTTAACATCAGTTGATGCAGATCCTGAAACCGTTTTAGGGAATGGAGCACAAAATGTACTGCCTCTTTTGGTTGAAAAAATAATGCCACTTACTTTAATTGGAATTTACATAGCAGCCGTTTTATCAGCAATCATGTCTACGATCGATTCTCTTTTAGTAGTAGCCTCTAGTGCAATATCTAGAGACTTTTACCAACAAATATTTAAGCCTAATAAAACTGAAAAAGAACTAGCGAGAATTTCCAAAATAATTACATTTTTACTGGCGATATTTGCATTAGGAGTTGCGATGATCGTTGCAGTTACAACACCAGAAAGGACCATCTTTTGGTTTGTTATTTTTGGCTGGTCTGGAATTGCGGCTACCTTTTGTCCAACAATTATTTTGTCACTTTTTTGGGGTAAATTCAATGAAAAAGGAGCTATTGCTTCTATGATAACTGGATTTTTATCTGTTCCCCTTTTCAAATTCGGGTTTGCGTCTTTGGATAGTATAGGAATCTATTTTGAGAAACTTGGAGAACTTGGTCCATCATTTGTTTTGGCTATAATTATTGGAGTGATAGTAAGTAAAGTTTCAACGAGTAATAAAACGATAAGTGAACTAAAAATTGATAATACTGATTAAAAACTTGTAAATTTAAGAACCTAATAACTTATAAATTCAATATTAAAAATGTCTATTTTAATAAAAAATGGCCGTGTAGTAACGGCTTCTGAAAGCTATATCGCAGATGTCTATACTGAAGGTGAAAAAATTGTAGCCATTGGAAAAGACTTAAATTATCAAGCTGATAAAATCATAGATGCTTCTGATAGATTAGTATTTCCAGGAGGAATTGATCCTCATGTGCATCTCGATATGCCATTCATGGGGACGTATTCTAGTGATGATTATGAAACGGGTACACGAGCAGCTTTACATGGAGGAACTACTATGGTGATTGATTTTATTTTACAAACTCAAGGAGATTCACTTCATAGTGCATTAAATACTTGGCAGCAAAAATCACAAGGGAAAGCCATTGGTGATTATTCATACCATATGGCCGTAACCGATTTTAATGATGCTGTAGCAAAGGAGGTTGTACAAATGATTGAGGAAGAGGGTATCACGTCATTTAAAACGTTCATGGCTTATAAAGGCGCTTTGATGATTGATGATGGTCAAATGGTGCAGCTTATGAAAGTTGTTGAAAAACATGGAGGCTTAGTGACTGTTCATGCAACCAATGGAGATATGATAGATTCATTAATTGCTAAAAATAGAGCGCTTGGAAACCTGTCGCCATTATACCATTATTTATCACAACCTGAAGTGACAGAAGCCGAAGCATCTGGACGTTTCGCCGATATGTTGCATTATACAGGTTGTCCAGGTTATATTGTGCACATGACTTGTGAAGGTGCATTAAATGCTGTTCGCAAAGCGACACAGCGCAATCAGAAAATCTTTGTAGAAACCTGTACACAATATTTAATTTTAGATGCTTCACTGTATGAGAATGATTTTGAAGGCGCTAAATGGGTCATGAGTCCACCGTTACGAGAAAAGAAAGATCAAAAGGCATTATGGTCTGGGATTAATCAAGGATTGATACAAGTAGTAGGAACAGACCATTGTCCGTTTATGTGGGAACAAAAAGAAATGGGTAAGGATGATTTTTCAAAAATACCAAATGGGCATCCAGCGATTGAGCATCGCATGGAACTTCTGTTTTCAGAAGGTGTGCATAAAGGAAAAATATCATTGACCAAATATGTAGAAGTTAGTTCAACAAATGCCGCTAAAATATTTGGGATGTACCCAAGAAAAGGGACTATTGCGATTGGTAGTGATGCCGATATTGTGATTTTCGATCCTAAAAAAGAACACACGATTTCTGTTGAAACACATCATATGAACTGCGACTATTCTGGATATGAAGGTCAGAAAGTAATTGGAAAAACAGAAACCGTAATCTTAAGAGGTCAGATTGCAATTGAAAATGAAGACTGCAAATTATCAGCAGGTCATGGACAATTTATTCCGAGAGGAAAAACATCGAAAACAGTAATATAATAATACGTCAATGTGAATTCCGAAAATCGGAATGTGGTAGTCTTATTATAAATAAGAGATTGCCGCGTCGTTTTACGCCTCGCAATGACAACATATAATAACAACTTGTCATTCCGACAGAGAAAGGAACGAACGACGAGGAATCTCATAATTAATTAGAGATTCTTCGCTTAACTCAGAATGACAATATAAAAATTAAAAATATGCCAAGAAAAGTAAAATCAGGATTGATTCAAATGAGTCTTCCGATGACGGAAGGTGAAGGAACGATTCAAGAAATTATGGATGCTATGTATGACAAGCATATTCCATATATAGAAGAAGCAGGACGACAAGGGGTTCAAATTTTATGTTTACAAGAAATATTTAACACACCCTATTTTTGTCCTGGTCAGGATAGAAAATGGTATGAATCGGCCGAATCAGTTCCTGGCCCAACTACGGAAAAAATGCAGGTATTGGCTAAGAAGCATAATATGGTCATCATTGTGCCTATTTATGAAAAAGAGTCGCCTGGAGTATTGTATAATACCGCTGCAGTTATTGATGCAGATGGCACATATTTAGGGAAATATAGAAAAAATCATATTCCTCATACTACTGGATTTTGGGAAAAGTTTTTCTTTAAACCTGGCAATATGGGATATCCAGTATTTCAGACCAAATATGCTAAAGTTGGTGTCTACATTTGTTATGACAGGCATTTTCCAGATGGCGCGAGAGCTTTAGGCTTAAATGGTGCTGAGATAGTTTATAATCCTTCAGCAACAGTTGCTGGATTAAGTGAATACTTATGGAAACTCGAACAGCCAGCTCATGCCGCAGCGAATGGATATTTTATGGGTTGTATCAATCGTGTAGGAGAAGAGAAACCATGGAATTTAGGAAAGTTCTATGGTCAGTCCTATTTTGTGGACCCTCGTGGACAAATATTTGCAGAAGCATCTCGAGATGATGACGAATTATTGGTTGCTGAATTCGATTTAGATCTTATTGAAGAAGTGCGCTCTACTTGGCAATTTTATAGAGACAGACGACCAGAAACTTATGGTAGATTAACAGATCTGTAATTTATGGATGATAAATAAAATCAAATGAAACGTCATTGCGAGTATAACGAAGCAATCTTTATAATTGAAAGTCAATATCAACAGATTACTACGTCACTACGTTCCTCGTAATGACACAATATTAAACGAATGATTAACTTTTTTCGACATATTAGAAAATCACTTCTTACTGAAAACAAATTCAGCAAATACATGTTATATGCTGTTGGAGAGATTATTCTAGTTGTTATCGGTATTTTAATTGCACTCAGTATAAACAATAAAAATCAAGATAGGAAAGAGCGTGCGGAAGAGACCATCATTTTAAAACAATTACTGGGTGATTTTAATATTAATTTAGAGCAATTAGACCAAAAAATATCTTTCAGAAGCGAATTTATGAATTCGTCAAAGACGCTTTTTAAATATATTGATAATCCAAGTCTCCGAAACAAAGACAGTATCGATCATCATATTGCAAAGACTTTACCATACGCTACATTTGACCCTATTATGAATGATTTGGCAAGTTCAGGTGAGTTGAGCTTGATTAAGAATATTGAATTAAAACAAGCACTCACACATTGGTCATCAAATATTAATGATGTCATTGAAGACGAAGTGATTTGGAGAAATTATCGAAATGATCAATATTTCCCGTTTTTAATTCAACATTACCAATTAAGAACAATAAGAAATAAAGCCTATAAATCTAATGTTTTAGGAAAGTACTCTCTTGAAATTGGAGAAAGTAACGATTCCTATATTCAAAATAATATAGGTGAGACAAAACATCTTGAAGATTTTAATGCTCTATTAAATCATCCAAATTTAGAAGATCATTTAACAAGATGTTATGCAATTAACAGTTGGGCAAATGTACAATCCAATATTTTACGAAATCGAATTGTTGAAATTATAGAAATTATAGAACAAGAAATTAAATCTTAAAATCATAACTTTAAGACATGGCAGAATATAAGAGACCAAAAACAGAAGCAGAATTCAATAAGAACTTTAAGCAAAAAAAAACACTGATGAATGATACCGAAGCGTATTACGAAAGTTCACGTTGTTTATTCTGCTATGACGCACCATGTATACAAGCATGTCCAACACATATTGATATTCCGTTGTTTATAAAACAAATTCATACAGATAATGTCACGGGTTCAGCTAAAACTATTTTTGATTCTAATTGGTTAGGGAATGCCTGTGGTGTAGTGTGCCCAACAGGTGTCTTATGTGAAGGTGCTTGTGTTTATAATCATCAAGATGTTCCGCCTATTCAGATTGGACGTTTGCAAAATTATGCGACTAATAAAGTGATAGATGCAGATAAAGCAATTTTCAAACAAGGTAAAGCTAACGGAAAAAGAATTGCTGTTATTGGATCTGGTCCAGCAGGGATTGCGTGTGCTTGTGAAGCCAGAACATTAGGTTATCAGGTCGATATTTATGAAGCTAAAGAAAAACCTTCGGGCTTAACGGTCCATGGTGTTGCACCCTATAAAATTACAAATGAAGAGGTTTTAAATGAAATAGAATATTTGCAAAATCAACTTGGATTTAATATTAAATATAATTCTGAGATTAATTCAAAACAAGAGATTCAGCAACTTGAGGAAAAATATGATGCCATTTTTTTGGGTGTAGGCCTGGGGAAAACTGCAACACTTCAGATGGAAGGTGAAGATAAGACTGGTGTTGTTGGAGCTGTGGAGTTTATTGAAGATTTGCGAATGAAGCATCATCAAGTAAAAGTGCCTGCAAAAGTAGTAGTAATAGGTGGAGGAAATACAGCAATGGATGCAGCTTCTGAATCAGCAAGAATGGGAGCACGTAAAACGGTTTTGGCCTATCGAAATTCAAAAGAAAAAATGGGTGCTTACGGCTTTGAATATGATTTAGCAATAAGCGCCGGAGTAGATAGTTTATTTAATGTAACTCCAATTGCTATTACTGGTAACGGAAAAGTTGACGGTGTGAAATTCGCTAAAACTGAAATGGTAGAAGGTAAACTTCAAACGAACATGAATAACACATTCATTGTGCGTTGTGATTTGGTAATTAAAGCTACCGGTCAAGCGAAACAAGGACATTTGTATGAATTAATCGAGAATCTCGATATAGATCAAAAAACAAGAATATTAACTAACGAAGAATTTCAAACCTCAAATCCTAAATATTTTGCTGGAGGTGATGCGATTAATGGAGGGGCTGAAGTTGTGAACGCCGCTTATGATGGAAAAATGGCTGCTCAAGGAATACATAATTGGTTAAACAAATAAAATAAATAGAGATGTTGTCATCCTGAACTTGATTCAGGATCTCATCATCAAAATATAAATTAAGTGGATTCCGAATCAAGTCCGGAATGACAAGTTTAAAGTTTAAAAGTATGATCGATTTATCAATAAATTTTGGTGGAATAAAAGCGCCTAATCCTTTTTGGCTTGCTTCGGCACCTCCAACAAACTCAGGATATCAAATAATGAAAGCCTTTGATGCTGGATGGGGAGGCGCTGTCTGGAAAACTCTTGGTGTACCAGTGGTTAATGTGTCCAGTCGCTATGGTTCGGTTAATTATCGAAATACACGAATGATGGGCTTTAATAATATCGAATTAATTACAGATAGACCGCTAGCCGATAATTTGCGTGAGATTGAAGAAGTGAAAAAATATTTTCCTGACCATGCTGTTATTGCGTCTCTTATGGTTGAAAGTAGAGCTGAGTGGGAACAAATCATCAAAGATGTAGAAAATGCTGGAGCTGACGGTATTGAGTTAAATTTTGGTTGCCCACATGGCATGTGTGAACGTGGTATGGGGTCTGCTGTAGGTCAAGAACCAGAAGTTTTAAAGACCATAGTAAGTTGGGTGAAAGAAGCTGCGAATATTCCTGTCATCACAAAATTGTCTCCTAATATCTCTCATATTACTGATCCTGGTTTAGCTGCGGTTCAGGGTGGAACAGATTCTATTTCTTTAATCAACACAATCAAAAGCATCGTGGGTATCGATTTAGATTCTTATGCACCATATCCAATAGTTGACGGTAAAGGATCTAATGGTGGTTATTGTGGTCCTGCGGTAAAACCAATAGCGATGCATATGCTGAAAGATTTAGCGCAACATCCTGAAATTGGTAAAGTGCCTTTGTCAGGTATTGGTGGTATCGAAACTTGGCGAGACGTTGTAGAGTTTATCTTACTGGGCGCTACTTCGGTACAAGTCTGTACAGCAGTAATGCATTATGGATTCGGGATTGTTCGAGAAATGGAATCAGGACTACGTCAGTTTATGGAAGAAAAAAATTATAATACTATTTATGATTTTGCTGGTAAAGCATTGCCCAATGTAACGGAGTGGAAGCATTTAAATTTGAAACATAAGGTAGTTGCTGAAATCAATCCAGATAAATGTATAGGTTGCGATTTGTGTTATATTTCATGTGATGATGGTGCACATCAGGCTATTGCTATGTCAACCGATCCTACAAATAGAATCCCAAGCATTATCGAAGCGAATTGTGTAGGCTGTAATTTATGCTCGCTCGTTTGCCCAGTTGAAGACTGTATTACTATGGTGCAGCGTGATGATGGTTCTGAAAACGTGACTTGGAATGAGCGTACACTTAATGATGATATCCCAGTAACCTTTGACGATGATCGAGCAGGTGGAAAGGGGCATTATGTACCAACTCCTGAGGATGCTTTGAAACATAGAAAATAATGCCGATACTTCAATCAAACTATAAGCCACGTTTTTATTTTAGAAATGGATTCGTTGCCACAGTGTATTCTGGTTTAGTGCGTCGTGTTCCTGATGTTCATCAAGACCGTGAACGTATGACACTTTCAGATGGTGATTTTCTGGATTTAGATTGGAGCTATTCCAATTCAAAATCAAATAAACTCATCATTGTACTTCATGGATTAGAAGGAAACGCACAGCGTCCTTATATGACAGGAACTGCAAATTTTTTTAATAAGAATGACATTGATGCGGTTTGTGTTAATTTTAGAGGTTGTAGTGGGGAACAAAACCTGAAGTATAGATCTTATCATTCTGGAGCTACAGAAGATTTAGAGGATGTGATTCAATATATAATTAAAACAAAACACTATTCAGATATTTACATAAAAGGAATTAGTCTTGGTGGTAATATGACTTTGAAATATTTAGGTGAAGGCCGACAAATTCCATCACAAATTAAAGCAGCAATAGCGGTTTCTGTGCCCTGTTATTTACAAGGTTCCGCCGATGAATTGCATACATTTAAGAATGTGCTATATCACGATCGCTTCAAAAAACATCTAGTAGATAGGTTAAAGTTGAAACAATCTCAATATTCTGATAAACTGAGTGTTGAGGAGGTTAAGTCGATTAAAACTTTAAATGATTTTGATAATGTTTATACTTCAAAAGCGCATGGATTTAAAGATGCACTAGACTATTATGACCAAAGTAGTAGTTTGCAATTTCTTCATAATATAAAAGTACCGACTTTAATTATAAACGCACTTAACGATTCTTTTTTATCTCCTGAATGTTATCCTGTGAAAGAGGCTAATGCAAACCCAAACCTGCATTTAGAAATGCCAAATTTTGGAGGTCACGTTGGATTTGTCGATTCAAAAAATGTGTATTATAATGAAAGACGTGCTCTAGAATTTATAGCTAAATAATTTTCGCTTTTTAAGTGCAAAATTATTCCGAAAAACCCTATATTTCATACCATTTTATAATACAATAAACTAACTAGACTACATAATGAACGATTTAGAAATTGCAAAGCAAGTAGAGCTTAAACATATCAGTACTATCGCTGAAACATTAGGATTAGATTCAGATAATATTGAGATGTATGGTAAATACAAAGCAAAATTACCGCACTCAATAATAGATAAAGATAAAGTAAAGAATAGCAATTTGATATTGGTAACTGCTATTTCTCCTACGCCAGCAGGTGAAGGAAAAACAACCATGTCTATTGGGCTTTCGGAAGGATTGAATCAATTGGGGAAACAAACAACTGTGGTTTTAAGAGAGCCGTCTTTAGGTCCTGTTTTCGGAATTAAAGGAGGAGCTACAGGAGGTGGTTATTCTCAAGTACTACCGATGGAAGACATAAATTTGCATTTTACAGGAGATTTTTCAGCTATTGAAAAAGCACATAATTTATTATCTGCTGTTATCGATAATAATATTCAAAGCAAAACAAATTCAGTAGGTTTAGACCCTAGAACTGTGACATGGAAACGTGTAATGGATATGAATGACAGAGCACTACGTAATATTGTCGTAGGTCTTGGTGGAACAACTTCTGGCGTACCAAGAGAAACTGGTTTCGATATCACTGCAGCTTCTGAAATCATGGCCATTTTATGCCTTTGCGATGATTTAGAAAATTTAAAAGAGCGTCTTGGGAATATATTTGTTGGATATACTTTAAGTAAAGAACCAGTTTACGTTAGAGAATTAAAAGTTGAAGGCGCTATGGCGGCATTGTTAAAAGATGCCATTAAACCAAATCTTGTGCAAACGATAGAAGGGAATCCAGCAATTATTCATGGAGGACCATTTGCAAATATTGCACAAGGAACAAATTCTGTAATTGCTACTAGAATGGGAATGTCTCTTTCAGATTATGTAGTTACCGAAGCAGGTTTTGGTGCCGATTTAGGAGCTGAGAAATTCTTAGATATTAAATGTCAGAGTGCCGGTTTATCTCCTAAAGCTGTAGTATTAACAACTACAATTAGAGCCCTTAAATACCATGGTGGTGCGGATTTAAAATTACTAACGGATGAGAATGTTGATGCGCTTAAAAAAGGAATTCCTAATTTAGAGAAGCACATCGAAAATGTGAAGCAATTCAATTTAACGCCAATTATAGCTATCAATAGATTTATTACTGATAGTGATGCTGAAATTGAAACGATACAACAATTTGCCAAAGAAAATAATGTACGTGTTGCGTTGGCAGAAGTATGGGCCAAAGGAGGAAAAGGGGCTTTAGATTTAGCAAGACATGTTGTGGAAGTAGTTGAAGAACATACATCTGATTTTACGCCAATGTATGATTGGAACATGAGTGTTGAAGCTAAAATTGAAGCGATAGCAACTAAGGTTTATGGGGCTAAACAAGTTGATTATTCTGCTGAAGCTAGAAAGAATTTACGAACTATTTCAAATTTAGGATTAGAAAGTCTTCCAATTTGCATGGCAAAAACTCAGAAATCACTTTCAGATAATCCAAAACTATTGGGTCGTCCGAAAGATTTTACCATAACGGTTCGTGAAATTGAGATTGCAGCAGGTGCAGGGTTTTTGGTTCCCATTACAGGAGCTATGATGAGAATGCCAGGACTTCCAGCACATCCCGCATCGGAAAAAATAAGTATCGATAATGAAGGGAATATTTCTGGATTGTTTTAATTGAAAGTATGAACTCGATTTTGAGCGGTATTTTTAACAATTGAATTACGATAAAATCCATTAACTTTGTATAAATCGCACTCTAGATAGCGATAATAGGTATGGCAACGCGAAACTATGAAGGCAAGAAATTTGAATCGGCTAAGGCACAAAACATTGTGGATGCTTTAACCGTAGAAGAAGCCTTGCAAATTAACATTAATGGAAAGCCCTTTACAGTGTCTATGCGGACACCAGGTGAAGATGCTAATCTTGTTCGTGGGTTACTACATTCAGAAGATTTGATAAACGATCAAAAATTTAATCCTGAAATCGTACTTAAAAAGGAAAATGAAGAAGGTATTGTAACCATTGTTAATCTTAATATTCCTGAGGAGAAATTGGGAGATGGATATGCAAATAGTAGAAGTTTACTTTCTGTGTCTTCCTGTGGGATATGTGGAAAAACAGAACTTGGTGATTTAGCGTTTATAGGTAAAACTATCGATGATAAAAAGAAAATTGATATTGCTATAATTCATCAGCTGTTTGATAAAATGAAAATACGGCAGCATGATTTTAAACAATCAGGCGGAACACATGCCGCAGCTGCATTTACTATTGATGGAGACTTGATGTGTACCATGGAGGATATAGGCCGTCACAATGCGGTTGATAAGGTTGTTGGGAATTTAATCTTGACAAATAAATTGAGTGATGCAAAAATAATTACGGTGAGTGGACGCATTTCTTATGAAATAGTCATTAAATGTTTTAAAGCGAAAATCCCATTTTTAGCAGCTGTTTCTGCGCCATCATCGTTGGCTGTAGATTATGCAAAAGAATTAGGGATAACCTTGTTTGCATTTTGTAGAGATGAGAGAGCTACATGTTATTCGAATCCGCAACGCACAAAATTGAATAAAACCGATACAAAAGCGAGTTAATAATATATGTCAGATAATTTAAGTGAGTTATTAGGAAGGAAAGGAGTCAACGAAAATCTCTTTGATAAGCTCGGTAAAAGGGCTACACCAGATGGGGCGCCAAGTGATAACGAATTAGCAAAACTTGCTGAGGAGTTTTTAGTTGGGAAAGCAAATACCTTTGGAACAGCGAGTTTTTATGATTTTTTAAAACCTGAAAACAAAGGAAAAAAAGCATATGTCTGTAATGGTACAGCATGTGTTTGTGCTGGAACTCAAGATCAAGTAATTGAATTATTAAAAGATCATTTTGAGGCAGATGAAATTGGCCATATGACCTGTTTAGGACGCTGTCATGAAAATTCTGCATTTCATTATGATGGAAAGAATTATTCTGGTAAAGCTAGTAAGAATCTAAAAACTATTATTGAATCTCCTGGTAATTTAAATAGAGACACCTACAATGTTAAGGCAAGTGGGAAACAAATCTTAACGAAGGTGTTTACGAATGTCGTTGATTATTATAAGCCATTTAGAGACGCTTTAAAAGTAGATTCGTCTGAAATATTAGAGGAAATTAAGATTTCAAATGTTCGTGGGCGTGGAGGTGCTGGTTTTCCGATGGGATTAAAATTGGAGTTTTGTCGTAATGTTGAAAATGAAACAAAATTTATTATATGTAACGCAGATGAAGGTGATCCTGGAGCATACTCCGATCGGTATTTGCTAGAACAACAACCACATTCTGTTTTGTTTGGAATGCTGATTGCAGGTTATGTGGCTCATGCTAGTTATGGTATTTTATATATTAGAGCTGAGTATCCTGAATCGGTAAAGATTGTTCAAGATGCTATTGATGAACTACAAGCTGAAGGTTTGATTGGAGAGAATATCGACGGAAGTGGGTTTGATTTTCAATTTAAAATAATTCAAGCACAAGGATCATATATATGTGGAGAGGAAACAGCATTGATTAATTCTATTGAAGGTCAACGACCTGAAGTTAGAGTGCGTCCACCATTTCCAGCTCAAAAAGGGCTATTTAATAAACCTACTACCGTTAATAATGTGGAGACTTTGGCTGCATTACACTACATAATTGAAAATGGAGGAAGCGCTTGGAAGTCGATTGGTACAGAGCGCTCTTCAGGGACTAAATTGGTGTGTTTGGATAGTTTTTTTAATTACCCTGGAATGTATGAAGTTGAAATGGGAACACCGCTGTCAGTAGTCGTAAATGATCTTGGTGGTGGTTTTAAATCTGAAGTAAAAGCATTACAAATTGGTGGACCTCTAGGAGGGTTAGTGCCAGTTTCAAAAATTAAAGATCTCACAATTGATTTTGAATCGTTCGCAAAAGAAGGATTTTTATTAGGACATGCGTCTATAGTTTCGGTGCCAACTGATTATCCGATTTTAAAATTTATTGAGCATCTTTTTGATTTTGCTGCTTATGAAAGTTGTGGAAAATGTTTTCCATGCAGACTTGGAACAAAGCGTGGTCAGGAACTTGCTGAAAGGGCATTGACATCAGATTATAAAATCGATCGCAAATTATTTACCGATTTATTGACCACATTAGAGCAAGGTTCCTTGTGTGCACATGGTGGTGGTATTCCACTTCCAGTGAGAAATGCAATGCAGTATTTTGATGTTGAATTAAAATCTCACTTCAACTAAAATAAAACCTATGAAAACGGCTTATATAGATAATCAAGAATTTGAAATAGTTGAAGGTGAAACCATGTTGGATTTTATCCGACGTTATAGAGAAAGCGGACTGGTTCCTACCTTATGTGATGCTCCAAATTTAGACCCATTTGGGTCTTGTCGGGTTTGTAGTGTGGAAGTAGCTCTTGAAGAAAGTGGTCCTGTAAAAACGATGGCATCTTGCCATTCACCTGTTGCTGCTGGACAATATATTTATACAAGTACAGATTCAGTGAAAGCGCTGCGAAAAAATATTATAGAATTGGTTTTAACCGACCATCCTCTAGATTGTTTAACCTGTGAGGTCAATGGTAATTGTGAATTGCAAACCGTTGCCGCTCAGGTAGGAATACGTGAAGTCCGTTATCCTGAAGGTGATAATCATTTATATAGAATGAAGGATTTAAGCCATCCATATATGACTTCAGATTTGTCAAAATGTATAAACTGCTATCGCTGTGTAAGAGCCTGTGATGAAGTGCAAGGAGAGTTTGTGTTAAGTATGTCTGGTCGTGGATTTGATTCACATATCATTAAAGGATTGGATGATTCTTTTATGGATTCCGATTGTGTGAGTTGTGGTGCTTGTTCTCAGGCATGTCCAACATCTGCGATTTCTGATGTTTTTCAATCTAAAGCTATTTATGCTACAGATTCTACGAGAACAATTTGTACCTATTGTGGTGTTGGTTGTAACTTAGAAGTCTCAACGAGTAATGGTGAAATATTAAGCATTACGGCACCTTATGACGCCGAAGTAAATCAAGGACACACCTGTATTAAAGGACGCTATGCTTTTAAATTTTATAATCATCAAGATCGTTTAGATTCTCCAATGATTAAGCGAAATGGGACTTTTGAAAAAGTGTCATGGGACGAAGTTTATGAATATATAGCTTCAAAAATAAGTCATTATAAAACGGAGTTTGGTTCAGATTCAATTGCCGGAATATCTTCAGCGAGATGTACCAATGAAGAAAATTATCTGATGCAGAAGTTTATTAGAACCGTTATTGGGACTAATAATATTGATGGCTGTGCTAGAGTTTGTCATTCACCAACAGCTCTTGGAATGCAACGCGCTTTTGGAACAGGAGCAGCGACCAATTCAATTGATGATTTGAAAGACACGAATTGTATTATGGTTATTGGCGCAAACCCAACGGATGCGCATCCTGTAACCGGTGCAAAATTGAAACAGTTCGCAATGAAATCTGACAATGTTTCTATAGTTATAGATCCAAGACGAACAGAACTAGCGAGATATGCAACCCATCATTTGGCATTAAGACCAGGTACCAATGTAGCACTTCTTAATATGATGATGTATTATATTATTACTGAAGGATTAGTTGATGCTTCATTTGTGGCGAGTAGAACAGAAGGATTTGATACATTTCAAAATGAAATATTACATATAGATTTAGATGCTCTTGAAGAAGTAACAGGTGTAAATAGAGAAGACGTAAAAGCTGCAGCTGTAGCTTATGCTAAAGCTCCAAATGCAATGTCTTTCCATGGTTTAGGTGTTACTGAACATTCTCAAGGAACGTTTACGGTCATTCAAATTGCTGACTTAGCTTTGTTGACAGGAAATATAGGAAGACGTGGCGTAGGAGTCAATCCGTTGCGTGGACAAAATAATGTACAGGGAAGTGCAGATATGGGAGTTCAGCCTCACCAAGGCGCTGGATATTTTGATGTGACTGATGAAGAAGTAAACAAAAAGTACAATAAATTCTATGGTGTAGATGTGCCAAAAATGATAGGCTATAAAATTCCTGAAATGTTCGACGCAGCTCTAGAAGGAAAGTTAAAAGCATTATGGATTATTGGAGAAGATATTGTTCAAACGGATCCAAATACTAAAAAAGTAATTAAAGCACTTGAAGCTACAGACCTTGTAATTGTTCAAGAGTTATTTATGACAGAAACAGCCAAGTATGCCGATGTCATATTACCTGGAGCTTCATTTTTAGAAAAAAGTGGCACGTTCACCAATGGAGAACGACGTGTACAAGCGGTGCGTCAAGTTGTTGAGCCTGTTGTTGGTTCTAAACCTGACGGTCAAATTATTGTGGATATTATGAATAAAATGGGCTATCCTCAAGCAGATTATACACCTGATGGCATGCTGGAAGAAATATCTCAAATTGTCCCTTTCTTCGCAGGAATTACATGGGAGAATTTGGGTGAAAATGGCTTACAATGGCCAGTTGCTAAAGATGGAACTGATACTCAAATATTGCATACTGTCGATTTTAAAAGAGGCAAAGGGTTTTTTGAATTTAATGCTTGGGAAGAAACTCAAGAATTAGTGTCTCACGCAAAAGACTTTCCGTATATACTAACAACGAATCGCGAACTGGAACATTATAATTGCGGAGCCATGACACGACGAACTGCCAATGAAGAAATTTTGAAGGATGATTATTTAATGATTAATCCAGAAGACGCAGCAACGCATTTAATTGGTGATGGCGATTTTGTTTGTTTAGAATCTCCAAGAGGCAAGGTTGATGTGAAAGCACGTATTACTGATGAGGTGAAACCGGGTATTTTAAGTACAACATTCCATTTTCCAGATATCATGATCAATAATTTAACAGGTGACGTTCATGATTCCGAGGCGATGTGTCCAGAATACAAGGTTGTTGCTGTAAGAATTAGAAAAAGTAAAGGAAAATACAAAAAGGAGTTGGTTTAAGCGAACATAAATGACTCCATTGTAGTCTGATATATTACGGTTTTATATTGTCAATATTAAAATAACCACCTCTGTTTTCCTTTCTTTCTAAAGATTGGCTGATAATTAGATGTGCCACGTTAATCATGTTTCTTAATTCGCATAAAGAGGTGTCTATTTTTGACGTTTTGTATAATGTTTCTATTTCATTATAAATGAGGTCTAATCGTGTGATGGCTTTTGTTAGGCGATTATTGCTTCTTACAATGCCAACATAATCCCGCATTAAGGCCTGTAATTCTCTTAAATTATGCTGAATTATGACGTGCTCCTTTGTGATACTCGTTCCGTTGTCATCCCATGATGGAATAAAAACAAAATCCAAGTTTGTGTCATTCAAGCAATGGTATTTAAATATATTATGAGCATACACTAGGGCTTCTAATAAAGAATTGGAAGCTAATCTATTCGCGCCGTGTAATCCAGTTCTAGTACATTCTCCACAGGCAAATAAATTATTTATGGAGGTTCTTCCATTGGAATCTACCTCAATACCACCACATAAATAATGAGAAGCAGGAACAACTGGTATCCAATCTTTAGATATGTCTATGTGTAAGCTTTTACATTTATTGTAAATATTCGGAAAATGGGTGTTAAAAGCTGAGATATCAAGATGTGTGCAATCTAAATAAACATAAGCATCTCCAGACTTTTTGAGTTCTTTATCAATGCATTGAGACACGATATCTCTAGAAGCCAATTCGGCTCTTTCATCGTAATCTGGCATAAATCTGTAGCCGTTTTTGTCACGTAAAAAGGCACCAAAACCTCTCACGGCTTCAGAAATCAAAAAAGAAGAGCCTCCTTCCGGATTGTATAATACTGTTGGATGGAATTGAATAAACTCCATATCTTTGATTTGAGCTTTCGCTCTATATGCCATAGCAATACCATCTCCAGTAGCAATAACTGGATTGGTAGTGTGACCATATACATAGCCAATACCTCCAGAAGCTAACAAGGTGTTTTCTGCTTGTATGGTTAGTGTTTTTCCTGATTTTTCACATAACACATACGCACCATAACAGGTTAATTGTTTTGGGTTTTCATATTCCAAATGATGTTCGGTAATTAAGTCTAAGGCGAAATGATGTGATAAAACGGTAATATTTGTTAATTGATGCACACGTTCCAGCAGTGCACGTTCAACTTCATAGCCAGTAATATCTTTATGATGTACAACACGATATTCTGAATGTCCGCCTTCCTTTCCTAAATCAAAATTCCCTTCGGTATCCAAATCAAAATTGGCACCCCAAAAGATGAGTTCCTGTAATCGTTTTGGACCTTCCTTTATGACCAGGTCAACGATTGTTTTATCGCACAATCCATCGCCTGCGATCAAAGTGTCTTCTATATGTTTTCGAAAAGAATCTTCCTTTGAATCGAGCACTACTGCAACACCTCCCTGGGCATATTTCGTATTGGATTCATCTTCAGTGCCTTTGGTGATGATAGTAACCGTTTTTTTAGGAAATTTTTCAGCAATTTTAACGGCGAATGTTAGTCCTGCTACACCTGATCCAATAACTAAATAGTCTGTTGTTATCATTTTGATTAAGACAATTCTAACATGCGCTGAATTGGAATTAAGGCCTTTTCCCTTATGTCTTGGGCAACATCAATTTGCGGACTTTCATTTAGTAAACAATCGTAAAGTTTTTGCATGGTATTTAGTTTCATAAACGAACATTCACTGCAAGCACAAGTGTTATCATCTTTTGCTGGCGCAGGAATCAACTCTGTTTGTGGCATTTCTTGCTGCATTTTGTGTAAAATACCGGCTTCAGTAGCCACAATAAATTTCTCATTAGGATGTGTTTTTACATAATTGATCATACCTGCAGTGGATCCAATATAACTAGCGGTTTTTAAAATATGTGTTTCGGACTCTGGATGTGCAATAATTTTATAATCTGGGTATGCTTTGTGTAATTTGATGAGTTTTTCGATGGAAAATGCTTCGTGTACCACACAACTACCATCCCATAGCAGCATATCTCTACCTGTTTTATTGATGAGATATTGCCCCAAATTTCTATCTGGTGCAAAAATGATGGGTTGATCTTTTGGGATTGATTCCACAATCTTCAAGGCATTGGAAGATGTGCAAACGATATCTGTCAGGGCTTTTACTTCTGCACTGCAGTTTACATAAGTGATGACTGTATTGTTAGGATGTGTTTTTACAAATTCACTAAAAGCTTCTGGCGGGCAAGATTCTGCGAGAGAGCAACCAGCTTCTAAATCAGGTAGAATTACTGTTTTTGAGGGATTTAATATTTTAGCTGTTTCCCCCATAAAATGGACACCAGCAAATACAATAATATCGGCTTCTGTTTCTGCTGCCTTCTGAGCAAGACCTAGGCTATCGCCTACATAGTCGGCTATGTCTTGAATTTCTGGACGTTGGTAATAATGTGCCAAGATAATGGCATTCTTATCTTTCTTTAATCGCTTTATTTCTTCTCTTAAATCCATTTTGCTTCGTACAATTCATTAAAGCGCAAAAATAGACATGTACAGAATCAGGAAATATGATAAAAATCATAATTAATAGCTAACCACCTATAGAAATCATACTTCTATTTTTACTGTGTAACTCAGGGGATTCTAGTTTTTCTAAAGTATCCATGCCACCACGAATTTTAAATTTAGCGCGAATGGCTTTTTGTATGATTGGTTCAATGTTTTTTCCTGCACGAAGAGGCGTTAATAAATCAGATTCAGATGATGAAAACAAACAGTTTTTAAGTCGACCATTAGCGGTTAGGCGAATTCTATTGCAGGAATCACAAAACGGATTAGTGACAGAACTTATAATTGCAAAGGAGCCTTTATAGCCTTTAATTTTATAATTTTTAGAAGTATCATTTGGGGCGTCCTTAATTCGTATAATTTCATTCGTTTCAAATGAAGTATTCACCAATGTCATGACTTCCGTATAAGTTACCATTTTGGCTTTATCCCATTTATTGCCATCAAATGGCATGAATTCTATAAACCGAACAGATATTGGAAGTTCCTTGGTTAGATTTATAAAATCAACAATCTCATTGTCATTGAAGTCTTTAATTAAAACCGCATTCAGTTTTACATTGAATCCTTCTTTAATTAAAAGTAAAATATTCTTGTAGACCTTATCAAAATCATTCCGTCTGGTTATTTGATTGAATTTTTCGGCAACTAATGAATCTAAACTGACATTAATGTTGCGAATGTTGCAGGCTTTAAAAATATCAATAAAGCGATCTACGGTAACAGCATTGGTACTAATGGCAAGCTCTACATTGAGCGTGGCTAGTTTTGCTAAAATTATAGAAACGTCTTTTCGCACAAGGGGTTCGCCTCCTGTCAGTCTTATTTTTGTTACTCCATGATCTACAAAAGTTTTGGCTATTGTATACACTTCATCGTAATTCATGATGTGGGATCTTGGAGACAATTGAATACCTTCAGCTGGCATACAATACGTGCAACGTAGATTGCATAATTCGGTCAGCGAAATACGCAAATAGCTATGCTGTCTTCCAAATGTGTCTTTTAATATGTTTTGATTTCTTTCCATTAATTATGTCGTTCTCCTCTTAGTATTCCAAATATGTGTAATACACTTGGAAAAATTGCGTCCATTGATTCTTTTGCGCCATTAGTTGATCCTGGTAAGGCCAATACTAATGTATTATTGATTGTGCCAGCAACACTACGAGACAACATAGAGTAGGGCGTTCGTTCTTGTCCGTAACTTCGAATCGCTTCTTCAATGCCAGGAATATTCCTGTCGATTAAGCTATGAAGAGCTTCTGGGGTTACATCTCTTTCTGATAATCCAGTGCCACCAGTAAATATGATGAGATCAACTTTTTCAGATTCATAGTATTTGACTTTGGCTTGTATTTGTTCCTTTTCATCAGGAATGATAATATAATCATGAATTAGCACCTTAGATTCTTCTAATTTGGCAATGATGGCTTTGCCTGCTTTATCTTCTTTTTGACCTGCTGAAATAGTATCGGAACACACAATAACTGCAGCTCTTAATTCGGTTCTAAAACGATCCTTAAAATCAGATTTCCCACCTTTCTTCTTTAAAAGTTTTATGTGATGAATTTCTACGCCTTTGTCAATTGGTTTTAGCATATCGTACATATTCAACGCGACAACACTAGCACCATGCATGGCTTCAACTTCAACGCCTGTTTTGTAGATTGTTTTAATAGTACAGGTGACTGTTATTTCTAATCCATCGACCGTATAATCGATGCCTGTGTATTCAATTGGTAAGGGGTGGCAATCCGGTAGAATATCTGGCGTTTTTTTTACACCTAGCAATCCAGCGGCTTTACTCATTGCAAAAACGTTTCCTTTTGGAACTGTATCAGTTTCGATGGCTTCTATTGTAGCCTGTTTGCTGACTTTCACAATGGCCTGGGCCGTTGCGATTCTTAAGGTGTTATTTTTGTGGGTAATGTCTACCATAGCTTATTGATTTACTTTCCATTGATGGGTGTCGTCTTCAAAAAATTCTTTACCAAAAACGGGTGCTTTAGATTTAATTTCTTCAACTACATATTCTAAGGCTTCAAATACTTCCTTGCGGTGAGGAGATGATACAAATACAAACAAACAAATTTCACCAGTATTTACTTGTCCTAAACTGTGATAAATATGCATACAGGTTAAATTGAATTTTTTAAAGGTAGCTTCTCTTATGTCGTGGAATTTTTCATTAGCCATGTCTTCGTATGCGGTATACATAATAGCTGACACTTTTTTACCATTTATTTCATCAGTACGCACTTGGCCTAAAAAAATATTATGAGCACCAATAGTTGTTTTTGATTGGTGTTTCGCAATGGCTTGACCAATGAATTCAGATGAAATAGCACCTTCCTTAAACACGTTTTTTATTTTTTTTTCGTTCATTATGCTTTTATATTTAGTTCTTCTATTAGTTTAGATACACCTTCACGAAGACTGTAACTATTCTGAATGTTATGTTTTCTTAAGAGCCCAATCGCTTGTTGACTTCTGATGCCTGATTGGCAAAAAATAATTGAGGTCTTATCTGTATTAATTTCTGTGATTTTTTGTTCTAATTCTCGTAAAGGAATTTGGAGGTGGTTTAACGTGTCAAGTTTAGGTTGCTCATGAATTTCTCTTACATCTATAAATTCAGTGTTCGTTAGTTTTAGTGCATCTTTAATTGAGATGTGACTGGTTTCGGTTGGACATGAGGTATGAATATAATCATTTTGTAAAGACGCATCTTTGTTTAAAGCCTTGCTAAAAGCGGTTTCAGATTTCGAAACTTTAATGATTGCGGTCTCAGAAGTTTTGGAATTGAAACACAGGATTTTTCCAGATAATATGTATCCAAAATCAAGTATAATCTTTAGAACTTCATTGGCTTGCATGCTGCCAATTATTCCAGGAAGAACACCTAAAACACCAACTTCGGAGCAATTTGAAACCGATCCTTCATTTGGAGGATTTGGGAACACACAGCGATAACTAGGTCCATTTTGGTAATTGAACACAGAAACTTGTCCTTCAAATTTGAAGATAGCTGCATAAACTACCGGTTTGTTTTGTATGATAGCCATATCACTAATTAAATAGCGTGTCTCAAAGTTGTCAGTACCATCCACGATGATGTCATAAGCTTCAAAATAGCTTTTGGCATTTGAATGTGTGAGTTTTTCAGGATAAGCATGAATAGTAATAGTAGGATTCAAATCTTCTAAGCGTCGTTTTGCTGCGAGTGCTTTGTTAAGACCTAATGAAGAAGTGCCAAATAAAATTTGACGTTGTAAATTAGATACTTCAACAGTATCATGATCTATGACCCCAATTGTTCCTATACCTGCTGCCGTTAAATATTGTAAAACGGGACAGCCTAGTCCACCTGCACCAATGACCAAAACCTTGGCCTTTGATAATTTTTCTTGACCGATGTGACCAATTTCGGATAATACGATATGTCTGCTATATCTACTCATAATTTTAGCCACCTGAAAAAGGAGGAAGCAGGGCTATTTCTTCTCCAGTTAATGTTGTTTCGATTGAAGCGATTTCACGGTTTTGAGCTATTTGAAAATCTTTAGATTTCAGACTCGGGTATTTTTCGCTAAGAAACTGAATCAATTCGGCAATGCTCGTTGCTGAAATCTCTATAGATTCTTCTTCGCACGCAGTTAGCTCGGCTATTAAACCAAAATATTTAACCTTTAATGTCATTTCTTAATGCGTTTAATTCGTCTTTCGTATTTATGTTATTTACACAGGTATCAAATTTAGCATCAATAGTGATCGTTTTAGTGTGTAATTGATTCACAGCGTTTCGTAAACGTCTTTCACCTTGTTGTAGTAGCTCTAAACATATGTACATGCATTCTTTATTATACAATGCGATTAATGGCATTGTTTTGTTTTGACTTTTTAATTGAATGACTTGAAAATTGTCATCAATATTATTTACTAATACGTTTAGAACCTCTGTGTTTATTAATGGAACATCGCAGCTTAGAACAAGATTGTTTTTTGTTGTTGTCTGCTGTAATCCTGAATACAATCCTGCGAGTGGGCCAGCATTTTGAATACTGTCAGTAACTCGTTTAAAACCAAATTGATCATAAATCGAATTATTACTAACAATTATGATCTCATCAACTAATGGTTTCAAAGCCTTTATAATGCGTTCAATAAATAATAGCCCATTTAAAGAAAGCAATCCTTTATCGGTTCCCATTCTAGAGCTCTGTCCACCAGCTAGTATGATTCCTGTTATGTTATTGAGTTGTTGCATTTATATTAAAATTAGTTTTACAGAAGCAATAAAAAGCACAAAGGCGAGCATATATCGTAATAGTCGGTTATCAAGTTTTTTACTTCCAAAATAACTTCCAAAATAACCACCAATAATAGCAATGGCTACTAAAATATAGGACTGCGAGGATAGTATAATCCCAGTCGAAAGTTGTCCAACGAGTCCAGCTGCTGAGTTTACCCATATAAATAAGGCTGAAACAGCAGCGGCTTCTTTCATTTTCCCCCAATGTAATAATAGGATGACTGGAGTTAAAATAATGCCGCCTCCTATACCGATAAGCCCAGAAAAGAAACCAATGACTCCTCCGACAATAAGACCTTGCCATAACTTAATATCCTTTATTGCAGTACTTTCTTTGCCAAATACATTGAGCATTTTTAAAATGGCAAATATGAGTAATGCCCCTAATATTTTTTTGTAAAAGGAAGCGTCTATTTCTATCATTCCTCCTAAAAACGCAAAGGGAATGGAGGATAACGCGAATGAGATAAATAACTTTTTGTTAAAATGACCTGCCTTATAATAATGGTAAAACGCCATGCCAGCTACAAATAAATTTAAAAGTAAAGCTGTAGGTTTCATGGTTTCTGGAGCAAAACTGAATAACGCCATTAAGGCTAAATAACCACTGGCGCCTCCATGACCGACACCTGCATAAAAAAAGGCAACGATAGGGAGGATGCATAGAAATAGCCACATATGTTCAATACCAAAAATCACTAAATACTTATTTTACTTATTTGTTCATCTAAAAATTTCCAACAGTTCTTATTGATTGTTTCAAAAGCATCCACCAATGATTTGCCGTATGGTGTTAAAATTGCTCCGCCACCACCTTTACCGCCAATACTTGATGTGGTTACCGGTTTTTCTGCACGTCTATTTACAGCATCAATTAAGGACCAAGCTTTTTTGTAAGACATCCCGATTGATTTAGCAGCTTTAGACAGAGAACCTGTCTCTTCGATGGCCTTTAATAAAGTTACGCGTCCTTCACCTAATAAGATATGGTTTTCAGTTTCGATCCAAATGCGACTTTTAATTTTATACTCCATTATATTTTAATTTAGTGGAAGCAAAATGACTTCAACGTCATCATTGATGTTTATAGTTTGTAAGGATTCAGGCATGACAACAAAAGCATTCGCAATCGCAAATGTTTGAAGCATTGCTGAACTTTGTCCTTCCAAAATTTCAACATTTCCATGTTTGTATATGGCCTTTAAGAATTGGGACCTGTTCCCTTTCTTGACATAATTTGATTGTGATTGTGCTATTGTTTTCGATAATGTATAGGAACTGTTGCCAGACATGATTTGTAAAGCGGTTTGAACATAAATATAATAACAACTTAAGGCAGCTGCAGGGTTTCCAGGAAGTGCAAATACCACACAACTTTTTGTTTTGCCAAAAAATAATGGCTTGCCAGGTTTTTGTTTCACCTTATAGAATAATTCTTTCACCTCCAATTCCTGAAGTGCTTTTCCAACAAAATCATAATCGCCTACCGAAATACCTCCAGATATTATAACCATATCATAGGCACTCATTGCTTCCCAAAGGAGATCAACAGTATGTTCATAATTATCATCGACCTTATGCGTTTTCACATTAGGATAACCTAAGCTATTTAGGGCCGAAGTAAGCATGATTGAATTGCTTTCATAAATCAGACCATAGGTCAAAGACTGACCAGCTTCTACAAGTTCGTTTCCTGTAACAATTATAGCAATTGAAGGCTTCTTATAAACAGATACCTTTGTGATACCAAGGGTGGATAAAAAAGCAACAGCGGCAGGCGTTAATACGGTCCCTTTTTTAAGAGCTATTTGGTCTTTGTTGACCTGTTCTCCAATAGGTCTTATGTTTTCTTGCAAAGAAACTTTAGTGTCCAAAATTAAATTTTGATTAGTTATGCTAACACGTTCTTGCATAACTACAGCATTAGCAGATTCTGGTACAGCGGCTCCTGTGAATATCCTGACACCTTCACCCTTTTGTAGCGTCGGATGTGAATCATCACCAGCTTTAATTTCTCCTATAATTTGGTAATTCGAACTTTCATGAAGGTGTAACGCATAACCATCCATTGCCGATTGATTAAAAGGAGGCATATTAATAGGCGAAACTATATCCCTATATAGGACATTTCCAAGCGCATTTTTTGTATCTTTTAGCTCAGAATGTTGCGTTGGATTTATATTGTTTTGGACAATTTCTAAAGCTTGATTTACCGAAATCATAAGTTTGCGTTATGTTCGTACAAATATAACGATTCCTTTTTTGTTAAAACATATCTCATGTTAGGTATTGTTATTTAGATTTAGTGTAAATAGATGTGATATGACATTTGTCAGTTTTTTTATTTTAAAATTAAAAGAGATTTAACTTCTTGAAAAATAAATAAATTTTTATGCCAATTAAAAGTTACTTAGCCCATCCTCAGGAAGATAAGAAGCAAGCATTGTTTGAAGCACTTTCAAAAATAGAGCAATGTGAAGTCATCCCTGCTAAAAATGAAGATTTACTGATTGTAGTTACCGATACAAATTCCCAAGAAGAAGAAGATAAATTAAAAAAACTGATGGAAAATATTGATAGTTTAAAATTACTATCGATGGTTTCTGGTTTCAATACACCAAAAAACGATTAATTATGAATAATACTTTAACTAACAGACGAAGTTTTATTAAGAAGATGGCAGCTTTGTCTGCAATGACTGCGGCAGCATCACTGTTTCCTGGAATACTTTTTGCCGAAGAGCAAATTAAAGGCATTCCTGATGGCGACTTAGAATGGAAAAAAGGGCCTTGCAGATTTTGTGGAGTAGGTTGTGGAATCCTTGTTGGTGTTGAAAATGGAAAAGCAGTGGCTGTAAAAGGGGATCCAAACTCTAGTGTGAATAAAGGGTTGCTTTGTGTTAAAGGTTATCATCAAATAATGTGTATTCAAGCTAGTGATCGATTAAAATATGCTTTAGTTAAGAAGAATGGAAAATATGTCGAAACGCCACTTGATGAGGCTTTAGATCTCGTTGCTGAAAAAATGAAAGATACCATCGAAAAGCATGGTAAAGATTCAGTTGCTATGTATACATCAGGACAATCTACTATTCCAGAAGGCTATGTAGCTTCTAAGTTTATGAAAGGCGCTATTGGTACTAATAACTTAGATTGTAACGCACGTTTATGTATGGCTAGTGCTGTTACTGGATTCTTGACAACTTTTGGGGCAGATGAACCGATGGGTTGTTATGAAGATATTGATCATGCAGATTATTTTATAACCTGGGGAAATAATATGGCAGAAATGCATCCCGTATTATTCTCGAGAATGTTAGAACAAAAAAATAGAAGAGGCGCAAAAATCATTGATTTTGCAACACGAACGACACGTTCTAGTATGGCTTCGAATAAATCAATTTTATTTGAGCCTCAAACCGATTTGGCAGTTGCAAATGCCATTTGCTATGAAATTATTAAGAATGGCTGGGTTAACAAAAAATTTGTTGAGGAACATGTAAATTTTAATAAAGGATTGACAAATATAGGTTACGGTCTTGAGGATAAATTTAGTTTTAAAGACAAGGCGACGAAAATAAATTTTGAAGAATACAAAGCGTTCCTAGCGGATTATACACCTGAGAAAGTAGCAAAATATTCGCGAGTTTCAGTAAAGGATATCAAGTATTTGGCTGCCATATATGGAGATCCCAATAAAAAAGTAGTGTCATATTGGTGTATGGGAATGAACCAGCATACACGAGGAACTTGGATAAACAATTTAGTGTATAACATTCATTTGTTAACTGGTAAAATATCTCAACCTGGTAATGGCCCGTTCTCTCTAACAGGTCAACCTTCTGCATGTGGGACAGCGCGTGAAGTTGGGACCTTTACTCATAAGTTGCCAAAAGGTGTTGTAACTAATAAAAAGCACCGAGAGCTGGCAGCCAAAATATGGAAAGTACCAGTAGATCGTATCCCGTCTAAACCAACGTATCATGCGACAGAAATGTTTAGAGCTGTAGATCGTGGTGATATCAAATTTATTTGGACACAAGTAACGAATCCTTTAGTTTCCTTGCCGAAAACGAGTCGCTACCGACCTGCTATGGAAAAAGAATCTTGCTTTGTTGTGGTTTCAGATGTTTTTCCTACACCAACTTCAGATGTGGCAGATGTTATTTTGCCAGCCTCTTGGCATATTGAAAAATCTGGAATGTATGGGAATTCTGAACGTAGAACACAGCAATGGGATAAGATGATCGAAGGGCCTGGTGAAACTAAGCCTGATGCATGGATGACTATTGAAGTGGCAAAACGAATGGGTTATGGTGATTTATTCCCATATAGTGAAGAAAACCACGCAGAAGAAATTTATAACGAATACATACAATTCCATAAAGGGGCTAAACATGGGATGGCACCACTTGAAGTCTTAAAAGAACAATCTGGTGCAATTTGGCCTTATGTGAATGGTAAGTCAACACAATGGCGATTTAATGCCGAATATGATCCTGCTTGTACTAATGGAAAAGATTTCCATTTCTATGGAAAAAAAGACGGAAAGGCGGTAATTTGGCAACGTCCTTATGAGCCGGCTCCAGAGGTTCCTAGTGCTGAATATCCATTTTGGTTAAACACAGGACGTGTCATCGAGCATTGGCATACTGGCTCTATGACCAGACGTATTCCTGTACTGCATAAAGCAATGCCAAATGCGTATTTAGAATTGCATCCAGAAGATGCCAAGACCTTAGGAATTAGTAATGGTGAGAACGTAAAAGTGACTTCAAAAAGAGGGTCATGTATTATGCCAGCTTCAATTAATGAAAGAGGTCTTCCTACTAAAGGGCAAGTGTTTGCACCTTTCTTTGATGAGAATTTGATGATTAACGATGTGACTATAGATGCGTTCTGCCCTATATCAAAAGAACCAGATTATAAGAAATGCGCTGTTAAAGTCGAAAAAGTATAATTATGAAAAGATTAGGAATCATCTCGTTGTTCGTAATTTTATTTGTAGCTTTTATTGCTGTATGGAATTATAGTTATCAAATGGGTTCTGAAGAAGCTTATGTTCCTTTAGAACCAGCTCAGGAATCTATCATTATTCCTACTGAGTATGGTGTTTTTCAAAGGTCACAGCATGCTTTAGACTATGAAAATATGCCTTTCGATTATGAACATCAAAGGTCGTTAGAAACGTATTATAAGAATCGAGCATTTCCTGGTGCACCTCCTACGATTCCTCATGTTGTTGCAGACGAGCGAAATATGGGTGACAATAGTTGCTTGAAATGTCATGAAAATGGTGGGTTTGTAGAAAAATTTAATGCGTATACACCTGTAACACCGCATCCTCAACTGACGAATTGCCGTCAGTGTCATGTGCCAGAGTTGACTAGTGGAGAGTTTAAACCAAATAGTTTTGTCAAAAAACAAGTTTTAGGAGCTGGAAATAACAATGCTTTATTAGGAAGTCCTCCAGTTATTCCGCATCAATTACAGTTGAGAGAGAATTGCCTAGCGTGTCATGCAGGTCCAAGTGCTCCTGTAGAAATTAGGGTTTCTCATCCTGAGCGTACAAATTGTAGACAATGTCATGTTCCTAGTGATACTAAGGTGCAGGAGATTAAAAGTTTCACAAGAAATAAAAAAGAATAATGAATACATATCGTGCTACATATTTAATAGGTGTCTGTCTTTTGCTAATTGGAATGTTTACGTCTTGTAAACACGATGAGCATGAATATCATAGTATAACAGATAAGATTAAAGCTGAAAGTGAAAACTACAAGGGGACAACGTTGTCTTCGGAAGCACATATTGGCGATCTTAAGACAATTGAAATTACGGAAGGCGATGAAACCTTTTTTATTCCAGAAAGAGAAAGTCATATCAAATCTTTTAAATGTACAGAATGTCATACGAAACCTGTGAGTGAAATGTCGTCGGACGATTTTAAAAAAGCACATTGGAACATTAAACTAGATCATGCAAATTCTAAGACAATGAATTGCGTGACTTGTCATAATGGCAATGATATGGATCATTTAAAAAGTTTGACAGGTGAACAAATTCGGTTTAACAAAAGTCACCAAATGTGTGCCCAATGTCACTCCAGGCAATTTGAAGATTGGAAAGGTGGTGCACATGGAAAACGAATTGCTGGATGGGCTCCTCCTAGAGTTTCAAACACCTGTGTGAATTGTCATGATCCACATGCTCCGCATTTTGAGTCACGATGGCCAGCAAGGTATAATCCAATAAAGGAAAAACAACGAGAATAGTCAAAAAACCACTTGTGGTTACAATAATATTAGGTATGAGCAGTAATAAAAAATGGTTTTCATTAAACTTAAATAGTAAGAAAGCAGAATCTGAGGATACTTGTGGATGTGGAAAGACATCTGGTGGATGTGGATCTCATAAACCAGCTATCGGTGAGGAAGCGAAGAAGGATGGTTTTGATCAGGTATTCGATGTTAAAATGGATCGACGAACAGCATTTAAGCAACTTACTGCTAGTTTGGCTATAGGAGCTGGCGCTATCAGTACGTCTTGTAGTGTGATTTCTGGAGATGAAACGAAAGAAAAAGCACAGATCGACTGGGAAGAACAGTTTAAAGGAAATTACAAGTTAATGACCAATGAGGAGAAAAATGGTACTGTAGAACGTTTGGTGCGATCGTATCAATTACGTACCGGAAAAACTATTTCTATGTCTTCTAAAAATGCAGAAAAGGATGTTCTTTTTGGTTACGCTTTTAACATTTCAAAATGTCAAGGATATATGGATTGCGTGAGCGCTTGTGTAGAAGAAAACAACCAAGATAGAAACTCACAAATGGAATACATTCGTATTCATGAAATGAAAGATGGTAAAGGCTTCAATTTTAATGAGGCTGACGATAATTATTACCACGAAGTTCCTGCCGAAGGTCACTTTTATATGGGGACGCAATGTTTTCATTGTGATAATCCGCCTTGTATTGAAGTGTGTCCTGTACAGGCTACTTGGCGGGAAGACGATGGTTTGGTTGTTGTGGATTACGATTGGTGTGTGGGTTGTCGCTATTGTATGGCAGCCTGTCCTTATGATGGCCGTAGATTCAATTGGAGTAAGCCAGAAGTGCCTGAGGAAGAAGTGAATAAAAATCAACATTATTTAGGGAATCGCCTCAGAAAGAATGGTGTTGTGGAAAAATGCACCTTTTGTGTGCAACGTTCAAGAGCAGGTAAAAATCCAGCATGTGTAGAGGCTTGTCCTACTGGGGCTCGAATTTTCGGAAATTTATTAGACCCTGACAGTACCATTCGTTGGGTATTAGAAAATAAGAAAGTATTTCGATTAAAAGAGGATTTAGGAACAGAGCCTAAGTTCTGGTATTTTATGGATTAACAAAACAAAGTATGACACTTCAATTTTATGTAAATGAGACGAATTAAAGTTTTTGGAAGTTTAGTTAAAGATAGTATAGATGTCATCACACATGGCTCTAAAAAATACCATATTTGGATGGCGGTTTTGTCCTTTGTTATGCTCGTTGGTATGTATTGTTATTCGATACAGTTGGATGAAGGCTTAAGTGTTACTGGGATGACTGATAGAGTGAGTTGGGGATTGTATATTTCAAATTTCACGTTTTTAGTTGGTGTAGCTGCTGCAGCCGTTATGCTAGTTATGCCTACCTATGTCCTCAAAGATGTCGATTTTAAACAAGCCGTGCTAATTGGAGAAGGTCTTGCTGTGGCTGCGCTTTTAATGTGTTTAGCCTTTGTTGTTGCCGATATGGGAGGCCCTTCAGTACTTTGGCATATGATACCAGGGATAGGTGTGTTTAATTTTCCAAACTCTATGCTTACGTGGGACGTCTTGGTGCTTAATGGTTATTTGTTTTTAAATATTAGCATTCCGTTTTATATATTGTTTACCAGGTATCAAGGTAAAACCCCTAATCCGAAAATTTATGTTCCTGGAGCACTGCTATCTGTGTTTTGGGCCGTAGGTATTCACTTGGTAACTGCTTTTTTATATCAAGGCCTGCAGGCAAGACCGTTTTGGAATAATGCGCTTTTAGGTCCTCGATTTTTGGCATCTGCATTCGCTGCAGGTCCAGCGTTAATTATTGTTGTATTAGCAATTATTAGAACTTATACGCTGTTTAAAATTGAAGATAAGACACTTAAAAAATTAGCTATGGTGGTGACTGTGGCGGCTCAAATAAATCTGATCATGCTAATTTCAGAATTATTTAAAGAGTTTTATGCACCGACACATCATAGTGAAAGTGCCTATTATTTGTTCTTTGGATTGGATGGGAAAACGGCTTTACTACCATGGATATGGACGTCTATATCTATGAATGTATTGGCTACTGTGATGTTGACCTTTCATAAGCTTCGAAATAATTTCAGGGTGCTTTTCTTTGCTTGTGTTATGCTGTTTGTTGCTATTTGGATAGAAAAAGGCTTTGGTCTTATTGTGCCAGGATTTATTCCAGGTCCTTATGGAAAAATTGCCGAATATACACCAACAGGAATAGAAATTGGCGTGACCATAGGAATCTGGGCATTTGGAGCTTTTGTATTTACGATGTTAGCCAAAACGGCAATAAAGATAGAGACAGGAGTTATGCAGTATAAGAATAAAAAATCTACTTAATGCTTAAGTAACAGGTTATTAATGTTTTTAAGAGATAAATTCTTTTAATTTTAAACGCTCTCGATTCAATTTACTTTTTTATATTTATAGAAAATAGTCTATACATGTTAAAAAAGGTTTTTGCAAGTTCAGTATTTGGGGTAGAAGCAACGACCATAATTGTTGAAGTAAATATTGATTCAGGAATTGGTTATCACTTAGTAGGACTGCCAGACAATGCTATTAAAGAAAGTAATTTCCGTATTGCTGCTGCGCTTCAAAATAATGGTTATAAAATCCCTGGAAAAAAAATAATCATAAATATGTCCCCTGCTGATCTACGGAAGGAAGGTTCTGCATATGATCTTACCTTGGCTATTGGGTTACTGGTTGCTTCAAATCAAATTCAAGCTGAAAAATTGAAGGATTATATTATAATGGGTGAACTATCTTTGGATGGAGAATTACAGCCTATAAAAGGTGCGCTTCCAATTGCGGTCAAAGCAAAAGAAGAAGGTTTTAAAGGATTTATTTTGCCGAAACAAAATGCAAAAGAGGCGGCTATTGTAGATGGGTTGGAAATTTATGGTATAGATAATATTACCCAGGTAATTGGCTTTTTCGATAAGAATGAGGCTCTAGAGGCTACAGTTATTGATACTCAAATGGAATTTAATAAAACCCTTGATTTTCCTGAGTTTGATTTTTCAGATGTTAAAGGACAGGAAAGCATCAAACGTTGTATGGAAATTGCTGCCGCTGGAGGTCATAATATTATTTTAATTGGGCCGCCTGGGTCTGGAAAAACGATGTTGGCAAAACGATTGCCTTCAATATTACCACCAATGACACTTCAAGAAGCATTGGAAACGACCAAAATTCATTCGGTTGTTGGTCGTCTAAAAGCAAACTCTGGCTTAATGGCTCAGCGTCCATTCAGAAGTCCACATCATACAATTTCTAACGTAGCGTTAGTAGGAGGTGGCAGTTATCCGCAACCAGGAGAAATTTCATTATCGCATAATGGGGTGTTGTTTTTAGATGAATTGCCTGAATTTAAGCGCGAAGTTTTAGAAGTAATGCGTCAGCCTTTAGAAGATAGAGAGGTTACTATTTCAAGAGCGAAATTTACTGTAACCTATCCATCATCATTTATGTTAGTTGCAAGTATGAACCCGAGTCCCGGAGGTTATTTTAATGATCCTAGTGCACCTGTTGCATCTTCCTCTTCTGAAGTTCAGCGCTACTTAAGTAAAATCTCAGGACCCTTATTGGATCGTATAGATATACATATTGAAGTGACCCCAGTACCTTTTGAAAAACTATCAGAAAAACGAAATGGCGAAGGGTCAGTTGAAATAAGAAAACGTGTAATCGCGGCGAGAGAAATTCAAACAAAACGATTCTCTGAATCTCAAAAAGTACATTATAACGCACAAATGAATGTGAAGTTCATTCGAAAATATTGTATTCTAGATGACGCTTCTATGTTGTTGTTAAAACACGCGATGGAGCGTTTGAACTTGTCGGCAAGAGCTTTTGATAGAATTTTAAAAGTATCTCGAACAATAGCGGATTTGGAAGGAAGTCAGCATATTGATGGGCAACATGTTAGTGAGGCTATACAGTATAGAAGTATGGACAGAGAAGGTTGGTTAGGGTGAATTTCTTACAAATGTTATATTTTAAAGCCTTAAATTTATAACATGAAAAACTATTACTCACTCTTGCTAATCACTCTTATTTTTAGTTGTAATTCTTCAAAGGAGAAAGATGTGGCCCTTAATAATCAGGAATTAGTTGTTGATTCAAACGAAAATTTAATTATAGATTTACCTGTATTAGATTTAGATGCAGCTAATGTATTGTCTCAATTGCCTCTTCATTGTATGGAAACAGAATATCCTAACAAACTCAATCAGGTTATAGGAAGCTCATCTGATTTAAAATCACCTAAAGCGCTTCATCCAGCATTTTATGGCTGTTTTGATTGGCACTCGGCAGTACATGGTCACTGGAGCTTGGTGAGTTTGTTGAAACAATTTCCTGATCTTAAGGATGCCGATGTAATTAAGCAAAAGTTACTGCAAAATATTTCTAAGGCAAACATAAAAACTGAGGTAGAATATTTTCATTTAAAACACAACGGTTCTTATGAACGAACCTATGGTTGGGCTTGGTTGCTAAAGCTATCAGAAGAAATTCATACATGGGATGATCCGGTAGCGAGAGAATTGGAACGTAATCTGAAACCTTTGGCAGATTTAGTGATATCAAAATATTTAGAGTTTTTACCAAAGCTGAATTATCCAATTCGCGTGGGAGAACATACTAATACTGCGTTCGGGTTGTCTTTCGCTTATGATTATGCAAAAACGACTAATCATACAGAGCTTAAATCGTTAATAGAGCAACGTGCACGAGATTTTTATTTGGAAGACCAAGGTTGTCCATTAGAATGGGAGCCAAGTGGTTTCGATTTTTTATCACCATGTTTAGAAGAAGCGGCTATAATGAAACGCGTATTACCTCTTGATGAATTCAAAATTTGGTTTGCTGAATTTTTACCACAACTAAAAGACAAAACGTTTTCTTTAGCAACAGGCGAAGTGTCTGATCGAACCGATGGTAAGCTGGTGCATCTCGACGGTGTTAATTTTTCACGTGCGTGGAGTTTAGCTAAAATTACTGATGGTCTTCCTGAATATGCACATTTAAAACAAATAGCATATAAGCATATTAATTATTCATTGCCGAGTATTGTTGGCGATAGTTATGAAGGTGGTCATTGGTTGGGAAGCTTTGCTATTTATGCGTTGAATTCAGTAAATAATTAATGAAGAAATGGTTTAAAAATATAGGACCTGGACCATTAGTTGCTGCGGCATTTATTGGGCCAGGAACAGTTACATTATGTACTATTGCTGGCGTCGGGTTTGGTTTTGCATTGCTTTGGGCAATGGTGTTATCCATAGTAGCGACAATTGTTTTGCAAGAAATGTCAGCACGCTTAGGTGTTATAACCCAGAAAGGATTATCAGAAATCATAAGAATTGAAATTAAAAATCCGTATTTTAAAGGTGCTGCCATCGTTTTGATTTTGTCTGCCATCGTTATAGGGAATGCTGCTTATGAAGCTGGAAATATTAGTGGTGGCGTATTGGGGCTTGAGGCTATTTTTGGAAATCCTGAATTTGCAATGGGAAATTTAAAAGTGAATATTTTAAGCGTCACTATTGGTGTAATCGCATTCATAATATTATATATAGGAAATTATAAAATATTGGAAAAAGTATTGATCCTGTTGGTTATTCTAATGAGTCTTTCATTTTTGATTACTGCCATTATGACGCGACCCGATTTAGGTGAAATATTTAAAGGCGCATTTATTCCTAGTATGCCAAGTGATAGCATATTAACAATTATTGGATTGATAGGCACGACTGTGGTACCTTACAATTTGTTTCTTCATGCTGCATTGGTGAAAGAAAAATGGCATAAAGCATCGGATTTGAAATTTGCTAGAAAGGACACAATTGTTGCAGTAGTTCTTGGTGGAATCGTGTCTATGTCTATAATCATATCTGCTGCTGCGATTCAAAATCAGGACATTAATTCTGCTGCAGATCTTGCTAAAGGATTAGAGCCTTTATTTGGAAGCTATGCGAAAGGATTCTTGGCTATTGGACTTTTTGCGGCAGGAATTACGAGTGCAATTACAGCGCCATTGGCTACTGCTTATGTGGTTTCAGGATGTTTTGGATGGAAATCAAATATGAAATCATTGCGCTTTAAGTTGGTTTGGATGTTTGTTTTAATATTAGGAGTAATGTTGTCTTCTTTGGGTTTAAAATCTATTGAAGTCATTAAATTCGCCCAAGTAGCTAATGGTTTGTTGTTACCAGTAGTGGCTGGTTTTTTAATTTGGATTATGAATAAATCTTCAATTTTAGGACCTTATAAGAATACCTTAACGCAAAATGTAATTGGTATAATAATTCTAGGTGTTACAATATTCTTAGGGCTTAGAAGCATAATAAAAGTATTTAATTTACTCTGATGGGGGAAACTATAATTGATATAAATGTTGATGTTGGTGAAGGATTAGATAATGAGTCTCAGCTTCTACCATATGTGTCATCTTGCAATATTGCATGTGGAGGACATGCTGGAGACATAGAAACAATGCGAAAAGTAGTAAGACTTTGCAAAAAGTATAAAGTTAAAATTGGTGCGCATCCTTCATTTCCCGATAAGGCTAATTTCGGGCGTAAGCAAATGGATATAGCTTGTGCAGATTTATATACGTCCTTGAAACATCAAATACGAAGCTTAATGCAGGTGTTAAAGGAAGAACGAGCTGTATTGCATCATATTAAGCCTCATGGCGCATTATATAATCGTGCAATTAAAGATAAAAAAACAGCAATAGTCATCATAGAAGTTCTTAAAAGTATTGCCTTACCAATAAAATTATATGCACCTTATGATTCCGTGATTTCAAATTTAGCGAAAGCGGAAAATATTCCATTGCTATATGAAGCCTTCGCTGATAGAAATTATAATGCCGATTTAACTTTAGTATCAAGAGCTAATGAAAAGGCTATTATTTTGGAAGCAAATGAAATTACAAGTCATGTTTATAAAATAATTAACCAAGAAAAAGTAAGAACAATCGATGGAGTAGAAGTGGCTCTAAAAGCGGATACGTTTTGCGTTCACGGTGATCATCCTGAAGCTGAAAAATTATTGAAAAAGTTAAATCGTTTTTTGAAGAAAAAGCACATCAAAATATTATAAAATAGTGACTCATTATCAGCTTAAATATAAGTCCTATGGAGAGCGTTCAATTTTGATTGAATGGCCCTCTGAAATTGATAAATACATACTGCATGATGTACTTATAATGAAATCTTGTATACAAAAAAATATAAGTGAATCAATACTTGAGGTAAAGAACGCATACAACTCGATATTAATTAGTTATGTATTAGCTATTGATAACGTCAATAGTGAAATATTGGTTTTAAAATCACTCTATCTAAAAAAGAAATATCAAAATCATGATTCAAAAAAATTATGGAAAATCCCTGTTTGTTATGATGCTGAATTCGCTATAGATTTAGAAGAGATAGCTTCGCGTAAAGGGTATTCCAAAGAGGACATAATTAGACTTCATTTTGAGGGCGATTATACGGTTTGCTTTATTGGGTTTTTACCTGGTTTTTTATACCTGGAAGGATTGAATAATGCCTTGCATTTTCCACGTAGAGCAACACCGAGAATAGCTGTTGAAAAAGGAGCCGTTGGTATTGGGAATTCTCAAACTGGAATTTATCCAAATTTGAGTCCTGGAGGATGGAATATTATTGGAAATTCTCCTGTTCAATTTTTTGATGCTAGTAATGCAATACCGTGTTTTGCAAATGCTGGCGACAAAATTCAATTCATTCCTATAGCTTCTTATGAATATCAAGAAATTTCGTTTTTAGTCGCAAATGGAACCTATAAAATTGAAAGTGAGGTCATAAATGGTTGAAATTACGAAGTCAGGGTTTTATTCTACGATACAGGATCTGGGGCGTTACGGTTTTCAGAGCATTGGAGTGCCTAGTTCTGGTGTCATGGATATACAGTCGGCTAATTTTGCTAATCTTTTAATTGGTAATTCTGAAAATGATGCGGTTATAGAAATGACTGCTACTGGCTCTACTTTGTTATTTCATGTTGATACTACTATTTGTATCACAGGTGCAGATATGTCACCTTTAAAGAATTTGGTCTCACTAAAAAACAATACGCCTACACTAATTAAATCTGGAGATGTTATTTCTTTTGGAAAACGCAGTGGTGGATTTAGATGTTATCTGGCGGTATTAGGTGGTTTTAAAACAGAATTGGTAATGAATAGTCGCAGTATGTATAATAATGTTACTGCACAACACAAGCTTAAAAAGGGCGACAGGTTAGAGGTGTTAAAGATTAATAGTGATCGAAGTTATAAAAATGCAACCTTAAAATTTGATACTTCACTTTTCAACGAAAATTACATTGACGTATTTAAAGGTCCAGAATTTGACTTACTATCGGAGAGCCAACAAAATTTGATTTGTTCAAATGAATTCACTATTTCTGATGCAAATAACAGGATGGCATATCAACTAATTCAGAAGATAAGTAATGAGCTAGATGCAATCATAACCTCGCTTGTGCTTCCTGGAACTGTGCAATTAACACCTGCTGGAATTTTGATTGTTCTTATGAGAGATTGTCAAACAACCGGCGGTTATCCCAGGGTTTTACAATTGAAAGAGAGTGCAATTAACATATTAGCACAGAAATCTACGTCTCAGAGATTTCTATTCAAATTAATAGGATGATATTGTAGGATAATACTGTATTAAAGTAGGAAATACTTTATTTTAATGAAAGAATTCTATATTTTAGAGGGAAACAATTAATTAAGCTATTATGAGAAAATTAATTCCATTAATATTAGGAGTAGCCATTGGTATTACAATTAGCTACTTTTTTATAAACAACTTTAAAACAGAAGAAACTATGGCAACACCGAAAGGTTTAATTACACCAGCAGAAGCTAAAGCATTGGACAAAGCTTTTAATTCAAGACATCAGTTAATAAGTGATTCTATTGTTAAACGTCCCGACAATCGATCTTCTTGGTATTCTTTAGAAGATATGCGTGCTTATTTGGATTTAGCGGAAGCTGAAGCTAGGGCAGCAGGCTATACTATGAATGGTGTGCGTTTGTATTTAGGGGCACATCCTGACAATGGGTCAACAGTAGGCTACACAACCATGTTTTTAGTGCCTACGGGAGAAAAAAATACTTCTGAAGGGAATATGGTTAATATGAATATCCAACTTGGAAAAAGTAATGATATACCAGGAGCAAATGGATTAAATGATGGGGAAGATGGAGATCCGCCATCAGCAAATTACCCACAATAATGTGATTGACTTTTTAATAAATAACAGACATAATTTTACATTATTTGTAGAAATATTAGCAGCTGTAACGGGTTTAATACTTTATAAGAAGTATAAACATACAGCTGCAAAATATTTTATCTATTTCTTAGTGTATATAGTGTTCATGGTAATAATAGGTAGATATTCGTATCTAGTTAGGGATGATAGAGTTTTTAGTTTCCTAGAAGGTACGTTAATTGAGCGTAATTACTGGTGGTTTACGTTGTTTTGGAAAATAACTGCTGTTGTTTTTTTTGGATGGTATTATTCCAAAGTCTTAAAAAATGAAAGTCATAAAAAAATATTGAAAATTTCAATATTCACTTTTATGATAACTTCAATAGTAATTATTCTATTCAACTTGAATTTGTATTTTACAGGTTCTATACCTTCTATAGGTGTTCTGGGCGCATTAGTTATTCTGCAATGCGTAGTTTATTATTTTATGGAAATATTGCAAAGTGATAAAATTTTAACTTTTTATAAATCTTTAAACTTTTATATCAGTTGTGCTATTCTATTGTTTTGGCTCATTAAAACGCCACTTGCATTTTTTGAGCCTTATTATCGTAAAGCTGATATGGATTATGTTAATCTAAGAGGTTATATAAATTTAATTGTTATATCTTTTATGTACATAACTTACTCCATTGGTCTTATTGTTTCAAACCCAGAAAATGATTAGTATATTATTATTATTATTATTTCAAGAACAAGTCCCAGTCTCTACTAGTGCTGAGCGCTATTTATTGGTGTATATGACTAGTGTGCTTCTTGTTGTATGCGCATTGATTATTATATTTTTTATAGTCTTTCAGAAACGGAAAAACAAATTACTACTAGATAAGTTAGAGCAGCAAAAAATGTTTGATGAAGAAATTTCAAAAACACAAACTGAAATCCAGGAGCAAACATTAAAATATATCGGTTGGGAGCTTCATGATAATGTTGGTCAGCTATTGGCGTATGCTACAATGCAGTTAAACATGCTTTCTTCTCAAGTAAGAGATGATGTGAAGGGGAAAGTAGATGATACGACTAAGGTTATTAAAGAAAGTCTAAAGGAAGTGCGTTCCTTGTCAAAGTCTTTAAATAATGACGTCATATTAAATGTTGGTTTTGAGCAGTCGATTTCAAATGAATTGGAACGTTTAAAACGCTTGAAATTCGCTTCTGCCGAATTGCATATAAAAGGAGAGACTCAAGCTTTAAAGGATAAAAAGCATGAAATCATTATATTTAGAATCCTTCAAGAGTTTTTGTCTAATTCAGTAAAATACTCTGAAGCTCAAAATTTAAAAGTAGAATTGAAGTATCAATACAAACTACTTGTTATTACTGCAACAGATGATGGTAAAGGTTTCGATATAAATACTGTGAAAGCTGGGTCTGGTTTAATAAATATGAAAAGTAGAGCGGCATTAATTAATGCTGAATACAATTTGGTGTCGGCTCCAAATGAAGGCGTTATATTAAGCATTCATTATCCTTTAAGTTAGACAAGCATTCCAAATTGGATCTTCCGGAAGCGGCGCAACAATATCAATATCTATTTTAGAAACGGGATGAACAAATTTCAATCGTCTTGCATGTAAGCTTATACTTGCGTCTTTATTACTGCGATCAAAACCATATTTTAAATCCCCTTTTATAGGACATCCAATACTTGATAATTGTGATCGGATTTGGTGATGTCTTCCAGTTTCTAATTCAATCTCTAGAACATAATAATTATCCAACGCTTTCAGTATTTTGTAGCTCAATATTGCTTTTTTGCTACCATTCACTTCTTTTGAATATGCCGATGATTTATTGTTTTTTGGATTTTTCTTCAACCAGTGTATGAGCGTGTTTTCGTTTTTTGGAGGCTGATTTTTCACAACGGCCCAGTAGGTCTTATCTGCTTTTTTATCGGCAAATAATTTATTTAATCGAGGCAATGCTTTGCTTGTTTTAGCAAACATAACAACACCAGATGTAGGTCTGTCAAGTCTATGAACCACGCCTAAATAAACATTTCCTGGTTTATTAAATTTGTCTTTTAAATACGCCTTAACAATATCGCTTAAAGGCTGATCTCCGGTTTTGTCACCTTGTACAATATCACCTGCTCTTTTATTGATAATAATGAGATGGTTGTCTTCGTAAAGAACTTGTAAGTTGGTTTTATTAGAATGAACTTTTGACACCTTTAGTATTGTTCTTCGTCACTTGGGAAATCTTCAGATTTTACGTCATCCACATATTGTGAAATTGCAGTAGTCATTTCTTCGTATAAGTTCATATATCTTCTCAGAAATCGCGGATTGAACTCATGTGTCATTCCAATCATATCATGCAGAACCAATACTTGTCCATCTACTCCGTTTCCAGCTCCTATGCCGATAACTGGAATTGAAACACTTTCTGCAACTTCTTTTGCTAATTTTGCCGGAATTTTTTCCAAAACTAATGCAAAACATCCCGCTTTTTCTAACATTAAAGCATCCTCTTTTAATTGTTTAGCTTCTTGTTCCTCTTTTGCCCTAACAGTATATGTGCCAAATTTATAAATAGATTGTGGTGTCAATCCTAAATGTCCCATGACAGGAATTCCAGCATTTAAAATACGTTTAATAGATTCTTTAACTTCTTTACCACCTTCCATTTTAACAGCATGACCACCACTTTCTTTCATTATTCGTATAGACGAACGTAATGCTTCCTTTGGATCACTTTGATAACTTCCAAACGGTAAATCAACGACAACTAACGCACGATGAACAGCACGAACTACTGAAGACGCATGATAAATCATTTGGTCTAAGGTAATAGGTAGTGTGGTTTCATGACCTGCCATTACATTACTGGCAGAATCACCAACAAGAATGACGTCAATTCCTGAGCCATCAACAATTTTAGCCATCGTGTAATCATAAGCAGTAAGCATGGAAATTTTCTCTCCATTAGCTTTCATGTCCACTAAGGTTTTTACCGTAATTCTTTTGTACTCTTTTTTAGCTACTGACATAGTTTTGTTTGTTAGGTTCTACAAAAGTAGTAAGATTTTATAATATTTAGATTTAATACTTCATATCTGTTAACAATCGGCCATATTAACTCTCACTGCAAGTCCGCCTTCTGAAGTTTCCTTGTATTTGGTATTCATGTCTTTGGCCGTTTCCCACATCGTATTAACAACATCATCAAGAGGAACTTTAACATTTGAAGGATCGGTATCTAAAGCGAGTTCAGAAGCATTAATTGCCTTTATTGCGCCCATAGCATTTCGTTCGATACATGGTATTTGGACAAGTCCGCCTATTGGATCACAAGTTAAACCTAAATGATGTTCCATGGCGATTTCAGCTGCAATTAAAACTTGTTCTGGAGAGCCACCATGTAATTCACATAAAGCTCCTGCTGCCATGGCAGAAGATACTCCGATCTCCGCTTGACACCCTCCCATGGCTGCTGAGATTGTTGCGCCTTTTTTAAAGATGCTTCCGATTTCTCCTGCCACTAATAAAAAGCGTTTTATTTCTTCAAAATTTGCATCATGATTTTCTATAACTAAATAATACATTAATACTGCAGGAATTACTCCAGCACTTCCATTGGTAGGTGCTGTAACTACACGACCTAAAGACGCGTTAACCTCATTTACCGATAAAGCAAAACAGCTAACCCATTTAAGAATTTGCCTAAATTTCACTTCGGTATTTCTGATACTACTTAACCAGTCATAAATATTAGTATAGGCATCTTCTCCTTTTAAAGTCTGATATATATCATGTGCTCGTCTTCTTACATTTAGTCCACCTGGTAGATTGCCTTCGGTATGACATCCGGTATACATGCAATTAAGCATTGTGTCCCAAATGCGTTTAAGCTCTTCATTAATATGATCTTCCGAACGGATAGATTTTTCATTTTCTAATACAACTTCAGAAATTGGCTTTTGTAATTCTTCACAATAGGCCAATAACTCTGTGCCTTTATCAATTGGGTATGGGAATGTTCCTTTTAGGGCTTTATTTATTTTGTCATTTGTCCGTTCTTCCTTTATAACAAATCCGCCGCCTATCGAATAGAATGTTGACACATGAGGTTTGCCATTAATTAAGGCAGTAAATGTCAAAGCGTTGGCATGAAATGGAAGAAATTTTTTATTAAATATAATGTCAGTTTCGGGATTAAAAACCAAGGATCTTCTACCATCAAACTGAATGATCTGCTCTTCTTTTATTGTGTTAATAATGTTATGTATTGATTCTGTTGGTATGGTTTCAGGGTCACTTCCATATAATCCAAGCATGACAGCGAAATCTGTTGCATGTCCTTTACCTGTTAACGACAGAGAACCATAAAGATTAATTATGATCTTCTCAACATTATCAAACTGATCTTGTGATTTAAGCTCTTTAATCCAGCGTTCTGCCGCTCTCCATGGACCAAGGGTATGAGAGCTAGAAGGTCCAACACCAATTTTTAGCATATCAAAAACAGAAATACATTCCATATAAAAATGTTCAATTTTATTCGCGTAAAAATAATGTTTTCAATCTTATGAATTTCTTTTTGTATAGAAAGTTTAATGGCTCTAAAATGACAGCTTGTCAGTATTTGTCAAATGGCATAATCATTGACTTATACCTATCGAATTTAAAATGAACATTCAACACAGTAAAATATAACATATTATGAGTAAAATTATTGGAATCGATTTAGGAACAACCAACTCTTGCGTATCTGTAATGGAAGGTAATGAGCCAGTTGTAATCCCGAACGCAGAAGGTAAACGTACTACACCATCTGTAATCGCTTTTGTAGAAGGTGGCGAAATTAAAGTTGGTGACCCAGCAAAACGTCAAGCAGTAACAAACCCAACGAAAACGGTTTATTCGATCAAACGTTTTATGGGAAACAAATATTCTGAATCCAAAAAAGAAGCAGAACGTGTACCTTATACAGTAGTAAAAGGCGACAATGATACTCCTAGAGTAGATATTGATGGTCGTTTATATACGCCTCAAGAATTATCAGCTATGATTCTTCAAAAAATGAAGAAAACAGCTGAAGATTATTTAGGACAAGATGTTAGCGAAGCAGTAATTACTGTACCAGCATACTTTAATGATGCACAACGTCAAGCTACTAAGGAAGCTGGAGAAATTGCAGGATTAAAAGTTCGAAGAATAATCAACGAACCTACTGCAGCTGCTTTAGCTTATGGAATGGACAAAAAAGGAACTGACCAAAAAATAGTAGTTTTTGATTTTGGTGGAGGTACTCACGATGTATCTATCCTAGAATTAGGAGATGGTGTATTTGAGGTTTTATCTACAGATGGAGATACGCACTTAGGAGGTGATGATGTAGATCAAAAAATTATTGATTGGTTAGCTGATGAATTTAATTCAGAAGAAAGTATTGATTTACGTAAAGACCCTATGGCTTTACAGCGTTTAAAAGAAGCAGCAGAAAAAGCGAAAATTGAATTATCATCTTCTGCACAAACTGAAATCAATTTGCCTTATGTAACGGCAACTGCTAGTGGGCCAAAACACTTAGTACGTACACTTACAAAAGCAAAATTTGAGCAATTAATTGACGATTTAGTAAAACGTACTATCGAGCCTTGTGCTTCAGCTTTAAAAGCAGCAGGTTTAAAAAAGACAGATATTGATGAAGTTATTTTAGTTGGTGGTTCTACTCGTATTCCAGCAGTACAGGAAGCTGTAGAAAAATTCTTTGGAAAAACACCAAGTAAAGGTGTGAATCCTGATGAAGTTGTTGCCGTTGGAGCAGGTATACAAGGTGGTGTTTTATCTGGAGATGTTAAAGATGTATTACTATTAGACGTAACACCTTTATCTCTTGGTATTGAAACTATGGGTAATGTTATGACCAATCTTATTGAATCTAATACGACAATACCAACAAAGAAATCTCAAGTATTCTCAACAGCAGCAGACAATCAGCCTTCAGTAGAAATTCATGTACTTCAAGGAGAACGTTCTATGGCTGTAGATAATAAAACGATTGGACGTTTTCATTTAGATGGCATTCCGCCAGCACAACGAGGAACACCTCAAATTGAAGTGACTTTTGATATTGATGCTAACGGAATTATTCACGTTACAGCTGGAGATAAAGCTACAGGGAAAACGCAAGATATTCGTATTGAAGCATCTTCAGGATTAACAGATGATGAAATCCAAAAAATGAAAGCTGATGCTGAAGCAAATGCTGATGCTGATAAGATAGCAAAAGAGAAAGCAGATAAATTAAATGCTGCTGATGCAATGATTTTCCAAACAGAAAGTCAATTAAAAGAATTTGGCGATAAGTTGTCTGATGATAAAAAGAAGCCAATTGAAGAAGCATTAGAAGAATTGAAAACAGCTTTTGAAACGAAAGATTTAGAAGTGATTGATCCTGCTTTAGAAAAAATAAATGAAGCTTGGAAAGTAGCAAGCGAAGAAATGTACAAAGCGCAAGCTGAATCACAACAAGGTGGTGAGGCTGAACCTGATGCAAGTCAAAACGGTCAAGCCGAAGAAAGCGATGTTGAAGACGTAGATTTCGAAGAGGTGAAATAATTATTAATTATCTTAACAATAATTAAAAAGGCGCGACTAGAAATGGTCACGCTTTTTTTATTGCTTAATCAAAGTGTTATGCAAGCATAATATTTCTTATATTTGTTCTCACTTAACGAAATTTTCAGCCACCGAGCTCTGTTACTTCGGTGAAGTAGGCTGAGGTAGTTGAGACTTTTTAAGCTATTCTTGAATTAAAATAATTTACTGAATGAACACTAGTATTACCCAAATTCTTAAGATAAAATATCCAATCATACAAGCACCGATGTTTTTAGTATCAAATACAGTTATGGTTATTGAAGCTATGAAAGGTGGAATTGCAGGTTGTATTCCAGCATTAAATTATAGAACACTTGATGCTTTGAGAAGGTCAATTAAAGAATTAAAAGCTGCAAAAGTAGAAGGCGGTTCGTATGGATATAATTTAATTGTCAATAAGTCTAATATAAAATACAAAGAGCAATTGCGAGTGATTTGTGAAGAAGGTTGCGATTTTATTATTACGTCTTTAGGTAGCCCAGAAGAAACTATTAAACAAGCTCATAAAGCTGGGATTAAGGTTTTCTGTGATGTTGTAGATTTAAAATTCGCGAAGAAAGTTGAAGCTTTAGGCGCAGATGCGGCAATAGCAGTAAATAACGAAGCAGGTGGTCACAGAGGAGATTTATCACCTGAAGATTTAATCAAATTACTTAAAGATAATTTATCTATTCCAGTTATTTCTGCAGGAGGCGTTGGTTGTAAAGTAGATATTGATGAAATGCTTAGTTACGGTGCGGATGGTGTTTCTGTTGGAAGTCCTTTTATTGCTTCTTTAGAAGCAGGTGTGACTCAAGAATATAAACAAGCCTGCGTCGATTATGGTGCTGAAGATATTGTCATGACTGAACGAATATCTGGAACACCATGTACTGTAATTAACACACCTTACGTTCAGAAAACAGGAACCAAGCAAACCTGGTTAGAATCCGTTTTAAATAAAAACCGTAAACTTAAAAAGTGGGTTAAAATGATACGGTTTTCTATTGGTATGAAAGCGACCGAAAAGGCGGCCAAAAAAGCTACTTATAAAACCGTTTGGGTTGCGGGTCCAAGTATTGAACACACAACATCGATTTTACCAACAAAGGCAATTGTGGATAAGCTTACAATTTAGACTTTTGAATCTAGGGTTTTAAAGCATAACTTTGCTAAGACTTAATAAAAACCTAAGAATGAAAATTAACACTACTGCAAAACTACGTGAAACCTATGGATATCCTAGTGGAAGAACTAAGGAGAAAGTGTTATCAAACTTGGACAAACATGCCGTAAATTTTATTGAGAAATCGCCATTTTTAATTATGTCTACAAGTAGCATTAAAGGAAAGCTTGATGCTTCACCAAGAGGCGGTGTTCCTGGATTTGTCCATATCCGTGATGAAAACACAATTTTAATTCCAGACTCAAAAGGTAATAATAGAGTCGATAGTCTTTCTAATATTGTAGAGACAGGAACCATTGGTCTTCTTTTCTTAATACCAGGAATGGATGAAACCTTGCGAATTAATGGAAAAGCATATGTTTCTAACGCTACTGAGGATTTGAGTCTGTTTATGTCAGAAAAAAATCAACCAAAAGCATGTGTGATTGTAGAAGTAGAAGAACTATTTTTGCATTGTGCCAAAGCACTTATGCGCTCAAAATTATGGGATGAAAAATCTAAAATAAATCGCAATGATATGCCTTCAATGGGGCAAATGCTTAAAGATCAATTGAATTCAAATGAGCCTGCTGAAACCCATGATGCTATGCTTAAGCGTTATGAGCCAGACTTATAATAGCAGTATTCTTTATCTAAAGCTTATTTTATAGGCAAATAAATGTCGGTCTTTAATTTAGCTTCTTCTGTGCGTCTTGGATCATTTCTATAGCGTTCTCTAACCGATTCATCTCTGAGTTCATAATCATTATCCATTAGCCATTCATTAAAAATGTAGTCATATACTTCTGGAAAATTGGTATAACTCCCTTGGTATTGAAATATTGCGAATCTCCCACCTTTAAGTGTCTTAGTGCCAACATCTCCATTGGGCTTGGCATCTATATGAATAACTAAACAAGCATCATATCTTATTTTCTTTTCATCAGTTACGTTAGGGTCGTCATGAGATTGCCCGATACTTTCGATGCCAGCAGTAAATAATTTTTGACGTTTCACTTCTTCCCATAAAGCACCCCAAGCATTGGCGTAATCTAAGGTTTGATATGCACCATGCATTCTATAATAGATGCATTGTTTATCTTCAATAGTAGCGATTTTTGGCTTTTTGATTTGCAATTTAGTTTTCATTGTATCTGGGTTTTTGATTGTGATTTTTTTGTTTTTTCTGTAGTTCGAGGGCGATATACCAAAATGTTGTTTGAAAGCTTTTGATAATGATGAAGGTGTTTCAAACCCAACACTATAGGCTATTTTTTCGATGTTATCCGAGGAGTATCCTAACATTTTAGCCGCAGTTTCAACTCGAGATCTAGCAATATACGCTCCAATGGGCTCATTCAATAATGCTCTTGTAATCCTATGAAAATGAAATGGAGAAAAACATGATATATCTGCTAAGGTTTTAATATCAATTTTTTCTTCCAAATGCGTGTGAATATAGTCAATTACTTTATTCAAATTTTGTAGATAAATAACTCTGTTCGATGCTTTTGGTGTCATTGCTTTTAATTGTTATAGCAAATATAGGATAGAATGAAAGCATAATCTTTTCCAATCTTGCTGAATTAAATTTTTAGATATTTTATGATTATCTTAGGCAGGAGTAATTTTAAGCAATATGAAGGTTTCCGAGTTGCCAGTAATAGTAGAGCAATCATTTGAAGTCACGGTTGATAAGGTTTGGAAGGCAATAACTGAACTGAAGCAAATGACGCAATGGTATTTTGAGAATATTCCAGAATTTAAAACCGAAGTAGGTTTTAGCACGCGATTTAACGTAAACGCACCAAGTAGGGATTTTTTACATATCTGGACTATTACTGAGGTTATACAAAATCGAAGAATTACATATAATTGGAATTACGAAGGTTTAGATGGAGATGCTATTGTATCTTTTGAGTTGTTTCAAAAAAAAAATAATACAAATCTGGTATTATCAATGGAAATAATTGAAGACTTTGATGATTCCATTCCAGAATTCACAAGAGAAAGTTGTCTCACTGGTTGGGACTATTTTATAAAAGAACGATTAACGTCTTATTTAAATAATGACTAGCGGGATTTATAATGTTAGATGCGCATTACCTCATGAATTTCTTCGTGTGGGACAATTAATGGTGGCAGTATATTCAAGACTTGAGGGATTTCCAAATAAAAAGGAGCAACCCGATTATTACAGAATGCTAGCTAATATTGGCGAACAAACAAATAAGCCAAACACAGAATTATTAGTATGTGTTATGGCTGAAGGCATTATTGGAGGAGCTGTAGTGTATTTTAGTGATATGGCACAATATGGTTCTGGTGGAACTGCCACCAAGGAAATTAACGCTTCTGGATTTAGACTGCTAGCAGTAGATCCAAAATTTAGAGGTAATGGAATAGGAAAGCTATTGACTAAGGCCTGTATTCAAAAAGCGATAAGTCATAATAATACTCAAGTAATTATTCATAGCACAGAATTTATGAGGATTGCCTGGGAAATTTATATAAATATTGGATTTGAGCGTTCTGAAGATTTAGATTTTATGCAAGGTGAATTACCTGTATATGGTTTTAGATTACAGCTTTAGAAACCTTGAAAAACACTGTCTTTAATATGTTGCCATTCTTCTTTTAAAATTCCATAACAGCAGGTGCTACGCTTAAAACCATCTAACATCAATGTGTCGTTTCGTAAAGTACCTTCAAGAGTTCCACCGATTTTTTCAACAGCTTTTCTAGAACGTATATTCCGTTCATCAATTCTGAATTCTACCTTATCGAACTTTAGATTTTCGAATGCATAACACAACATTAAAAATTTCATTTGTTTGTTTATCCCAGTACTTTGAAATTCTTTTCCAATCCAAGTCCATCCAATTTGGAGTACTTTATTTTTCCAATCTATCAGTCCATATCTTGTACTGCCAGCATAGGCTTGTTTGGTTTTATCATAAATGATAAATGGAATTGTGGTGTTATGATAATAACCATCTACAGCAGTTTGAACGTAGGCCTTCAATTTTTCATCTGTTCCAATATCGCTAGGTGAAAATTGAATTAAGTTATCTTGTCTTGCGATGTGTAAAATATGATTATAATTGCTTAAGTCTAAAAGTGATAGCTTAACATAATTATTTTCTAAATGAGGAATTTTCATAAACTGATTTATTGATTACAAAGATTGTGATTTTTCTTTTGTAATCCATGATATCAGTTTATATAACAAAGCAGTATCTTTAGCCTTCAATTCAATAAAAACGAATGAATCAAAGTTTTGAACATTTTAAAATCACAACTCTAGATACTAGCGACAGTGAAACTTTTTACAATTTAATTGCAAATAATAGAGCACGATTAGTGGATTTTTTCGCTGGAACAGTTTCGAAAACAAATACACTTGAAGATGCTAAAGCCTATTGTCTTCAGATAGAGGAAAACATAAAGAACAAAAGTTATTTTCCTTTTATTATTAAAGATTTAAACAATAATTATATAGGGCTTGTAGATGTGAAAAATATCGATTGGAAAGTTTCTGAAGCTGAATTGGGTTATTTTATTGATGCAAATTTTGAAGGAAAAGGCATTATAACTAAAGCAGTCGGATATGTTGTTGAATACTTAACCAAAACATATCAATTCAAAAAGCTCTTGTGCAGAGCTGGAAGTGAAAACCTTGGAAGTATTCAAGTCGCCTTAAATAATGGTTTTAATTTACAAGGAATCGTTAAAAATGACTATAAAACTACTACAGGTGAGATAGTGGATTTAAATTATTACTGGAAAGTAATAGATTATTAGCCACTTAAGATTCATGTATAAAGTTCGTTCTTAAATAATAAGGAACTAAATTTTAAAATTGATAATATAAATCTTTATAAGAACACTACTTATGAGAGCTATTACTACATGTTCGCATTATATATGCTTCCTTTTATTATAAAAGAATAATTCCGGGCTATTGTCTTGGGTTTTGTAAACAATTAAATTCCAAATGGTTATAAATCCAAATAAAATGTTTATCTTCGGTTTTGTTAAAAAATGTAAGTGTTTTCTTCCTGCACTTTTTCTTAATTAATAGTCTCTTTCTTATAGACACCCAATCTAATTATCTTAATGTCCTACATAGTTGTTGACGCCCAATCTATTTATTCTTTGGTCTAGTTACTTGTGGAAACATATTAGCTATTAATTAAATGTATGATTATGATTAAAAAAACAACCGTACTAATTTTTTATCTCACATTTCCAGTTTTTCTTTTTTCACAGCAGTTGTCAAATACTGTACTGATATCTCAAGGAAATGTTGAAAAAATGGAGTCCATGACATTAGAGTGGACCTTAGGAGACCCATTTGTTGAAACGATCATCCAGAATGATATGGTTTTTACACAAGGGTTTTTACAACCAGAATTAATCTTCAGGGCATCAAATTTTAATGAAAAAATCAAGTTTCAGGTTTCGATATTTCCGAATCCTTTTGAATCTTATTTGAACATTAAAATCACTAATGATGTTTCTTTAGACATTGAATTGTTTGACATAAATGGACGATCACTCGATCCGGAAATCATAACATTCAATTCTAGTAATTATGTTATATCAACTGAGAACTTAGCTTCAGGAATTTATATGCTTAGCATTTTTGATACAACCAATAATAGATTAGAACTTTATAGAGTTCTAAAAAAATAAATTGAATAAACAACACTAATAAAACCAACCAAAATGGGAAAATTTAAAATCATATTAATATTTGCCCTCATTTCTATATTTTCGATACCTACAACTATTGCGCAGACTGTTCCTCAAGGAATGAAATATCAGGCTATAGCAAGAACTTCTGATGGCGACTTAATAAAAGAGAAGCCAATATCAATGATGATTACACTTCAGAGCAATGATGCCTCTAAAACGGTACATTACATCGAAATACATGACACGACAACTAACCTATTAGGGCTTTTTTCGCTTACAATTGGAGAAGGTGAAGTATTTAAAGGAGAGTTCAATAAAATCCCTTGGAGTACAGAAGATATATGGATGGAAATTGCAATCAAATCCGATGACGGTGATTATAAAACATTGAGTATCACTAAATTGTTAGCGGTACCTTATGCTTTTCATGCAGCAACAGCGTCAAAATTAACCAATGGAATTGTGCAGAAGGATGGAGTGCCAGCAAATGTTTGGTCATTGAAAGGTAATTCTAATTCGGATGCTCTCGTAGACAAACTAGGAACAACAGATTCTACTGATCTAGTGATTGTAACCGATAATATTGAGCGTTTAAGAATAACTGCAGATGGTCAGATAATTACTGGTGATGGTAAATTTACCATTGGCGGAAACTTAGAAGTTCAAGGAGATAGTACTCGTATTAATAAGGATCTTTATGTTGGTAGAAATGTCGTTCTAAATTTCGATGATGGGTTTGATCCTAGAGGAGAAACAATAAATCATGGAAAGTTTACGGCTAAAGATTCTCTTATAGTAGAAGGCTATAGCTTATTTAAATCTGATGTTACCTTAGATAAAAATCTAAATGTTTTAGATTCTACAATATCTAGGTCATTATTGGTAAAAGATGAATTGGCTGATGGGGGTTTCTTGGCTACATTCGAAAACATTGATACAGGCCAAGGTGATGGAATTAATATTAAACTAGGTAAAACACATCCAGGATGGGATGGTAGTGCTTATATAAATGCTACAAATCCGGTTGCTGAGTATTTTGACATAAATATTCAAAATGTACGTGATGCAGTAACAGGAGCGAATGCTTTTACATTTACGGATGCCTTAGAACTCATTCCTGCAGTTTTAATTGCTGGAACAGCTTGTGGCTTGTTAGAACAATTAGTTGAAGAATTAAATGACGCTATTGGATTGCCCTATTTAATAGAGCTTCCAGCTTTGTGCGTAACTGTAGATTATGAAGTAGGTGAAGTAACAGTTTGTGTTCCAGGATTTGGTAGCCCTACTGAATTATTTAATGTTCCTGCAATTCCAACAGATTTTTGTCCTGATATACCAAGTTTAAGCATGCCAAATATAAGTTTTGTTAATGTAACTAATTCATTAACCAATGATAATCATTATATAGAATTCACGGATAAAGACAATCGAAGTTTAGGATCTGTGCGGGCAGTCTCGATTACTGAATGGGGTAATAATTATTTCAATGGCGTTTGGCTTTCAGGGTTTATTCAAAAATCTGTTGGAATAGATCCGCTAGATGCAATTACAGGTATTGTAAATGTAGCTTCAACAATTGCTGATGATTATAATAAAATTGGAGTAGAATATACGTCTGGGAATGGTGATTATGCCGAGTGGTTAGAACGTTTAAATCCTAATGAGTTTATTAGTAAAGGCGATATTGTTGGAGTAATAGGAGGTAAAATAACTAAAAATTTAGAGAACGCCGAACAAATAATGGCAGTATCAGAAAAACCTATTATGCTCGGTAATATACCTGAAAAAAGTAAAGAATTTTTAGGTAACAATGTTGCGTTTATGGGGCAAATTCCTGTTAAAGTAATCGGAAAGGTTAGTAGTGGCGATTATATTATTGCGTATTCTGACGTACCAGGTTATGGCATAGCTAAAAGTCCTTCTAAAGTTACTATTGAAGACACAAAATACATTGTAGGACGCTCATGGCAAACAAATTTAGAAAGTGGACCAAAGATGGTAAATACAGTTATTGGTGTTCATAATGGTGATTATTTAAAAATCATTAAAAAGTTCCAGAGTGAATTTAAAAATGCCGTAGAAAGATTGGATAATCTTGAAGCTAAAGTGGATGCTATAGTAAATAAGGATATTGCTCTTACTTCCAACGAATAATAAATAAGTAAATTGTAAGCATTTGATCTGAATATTAAAACACATACATGTTGAAATATTCAGATTAGATGCTTTTAAAACTAGATATATGAAAAGTACGTTTCAAATTTTAATAATTTTATTATGCGTTTGCAATTTAGGATGGTCTCAGAGTGATAGTCTAAATGAATTAGAAAAAATTAATAAATTTAAGCAGGAAGAATTAAAGGCTAAAGCATGGCTTGATAGTCAATATGAGTGGAATGTTATTTCAGAGGGAGAAAGTATAACATATAATAAAGAAGCAAAAAAGATTTTATCAGATAGTCAATATTATAAATTTATATATCCTGAAGAATACACTTGGGCTACTACTTTAATATTGTTAAAGAAAAAGGTGATTAAACAAGCAGTATGGTATATGATTAATTTATATGGAGAAGATAAAATTAAGAATGGTTCTCATATTTCTGATGCCCTTGTTTCCTTAGATCAAGCCATTGATATGGAAAAAGTCTTAACAAGTTCATATTACTCGTATATTGCTTTTGATCCGGAGGTAGTTACAATTGAAAACGGACAAGTCAAAGAATATTCTCGTCCAGATTTAGCAGAAGAAAAGTTAAGTCATGTTAAAGAAATGATGACTTATATTTTTGAATACCGAAAACAAAAAGCAAAACAATAAAAAGATTGATTTCTTTATGAAAAAGCTACTTTAAATTAAAGTGGCTTTTTTATCTTGATTAATATTTATCTAATAATTTATTATGAAATAGTTGATTTAAGTTATTATGGATGAGTGTTTAAGTTTTAATGCTGTTAAACCCTTCATAAAAACAGTGCTTTAAAATGAATAGCAATTATATTTATAACTCATTTATTTTAGTTCCTATGAATCACATTAAAAAAAGTAGTCTATTATTCTTGATTTTGATATGCGGAACCCTATCTGCTCAAAATCTAACTTTTGAAGAATATAATCCAACTTCAACCCTTATTATTCCTGCTAGAATCATTAAAAAATCAAAATTCCCATTTATTGATATTCATGGGCATCAGTACCGAATGCCCAATCAAGATTTAGGACCGGTTATTGCAGCAATGGACACTTTAAACATGAGCATTATGGTCAATCTAAGTGGTCGCTCTGGCGAGGATTTACAAAAATCTGTATTGAATATTGCTGAACATTATCCAAATCGATTTGTAGTGTTTGCAAATATTAGATTTAATGGGAATGTTGGAAAAAAAGGATGGATTGAAGAAACAGTAAATCAATTGGAACAAGATGTTAAAAACGGGGCAAGAGGCCTAAAAGTTTATAAAAGTTTAGGACTTAGAGATACCGATGTTGATGACAAGCGAGTTGCTATTGATGATGCACGCTTAAAGCCTATCTGGAAAAAATGTGGGGATCTTGGAATTCCTGTATTAATTCATTCGGCCGATCCTAAACCATTTTGGGATAAATTTGATGGCGATAATGAGCGTTGGTTAGAACTGAAAACCAGACCAAATAGAAAACGAGATGCTAATAATCCTGTGCCCTGGGAACAGATAATAGAAGAACAGCATAACATGTTTAGAGCACACCCTAATACCAATTTCATCAATGCTCATATGGGATGGATGGCGAATGATTTGACCAAATTGGGAAGGCTTTTAGATGAATTACCAAATATGAATGTTGGAATTGGTGCTATCATAGCAGAGCTGGGGAGACAACCAAGATTCGCTAAAGCCTTTTTTATAAAATATCAGGATAGAATTCTATTTGGAAAAGACAGTTGGAAACCTGAAGAATTCCCAACATACTTTAGGGTGTTAGAAAGTAGTGACGAATATTTCCCATACCATAAGAAGTACCACGCATTTTGGCCGATGTATGGTTTAGATCTTAGTGATGAAGTTCTTAAAAAATTGTACTATAAAAATGCCTTACGCCTTGTGCCAGGACTAGACAGCAGTCTATTTCCAAATTAATTATAAGGGAATATTTCCGTGCTTACGAGCTGGTCGCTCTACATATTTGTCTTCCAGCATAGAAAACGCTTTAATGAGTTTTCTACGCGTGTCTTTTGGTAAAATAACTTCATCAATAAATCCGCGTTCAGCAGCGCTATAAGGATTTGCAAATAGTTCAGCATATTCAGTTTCTTTTTCTTTCCACATAGCTTCAGGATCATCGGCTGACTGGATGTCTCGCTTAAATATAATTTCTGCTGCACCTTTAGCTCCCATAACAGCAATTTCTGCACTTGGCCAAGCAAAGTTCATATCTGAACCTATATGTTTAGAATTCATTACGTCATAAGCGCCACCATAAGCCTTACGTGTAATTACAGTTACTCTCGGAACAGTTGCTTCACTGAAGGCGTATAATAATTTTGCACCATGAACTATGATGCCATTCCATTCTTGATCGGTTCCTGGTAAAAAACCAGGGACATCTTCTAATACTAATAGTGGGATATTGAAGCAATCGCAAAAACGCACAAATCGCGCGGCCTTTTTAGAGCTATTTACATCTAGAACGCCTGCCAGAAACATGGGTTGATTTGCCACTATACCAACGCTTCTTCCACCTAAACGAGCAAATCCTACAATAATGTTTTCAGCATAATTTTTATGGATTTCATAAAATGAACCTTCATCAATAATACCACTAATTACCTCATTCATATCGTAAGGTTTATTTGCATTATCAGGTACGATACTAGATAATTGTGATCTAACTTCATTCCCAAAATTAAAATCGAATAGAGCAGGAGTTTCTCTATTATTTTGTGGTAAATAACTCAATAATGTTTTTACATCTTCTAAACATTCAATATCATTGGAAGACGTTTTATGTGCTACTCCTGATTTTGTCGAATGTGTGCTCGCGCCTCCTAGTTCTTCACTAGTAACTTCTTCGTTCGTAACCGTTTTAACAACATTTGGACCTGTAACAAACATGTAACTTGTGTCTTCTACCATCATTGTGAAATCAGTCATTGCTGGAGAGTATACAGCACCTCCTGCACATGGCCCCATGATGGCTGAAATCTGAGGAATTACTCCAGAAGCTTGAACGTTTTTATAAAAGATATCAGCATAGCCACCAAGTGAACGAACACCTTCCTGTATCCTAGCTCCTCCGGAGTCATTTAAACCAATTAATGGCGCTCCAACTTTTAAAGCAAGATCCATAATTTTACAAATTTTTTCGGCATGTGTTTCAGATAGCGAGCCACCAAAAACTGTGAAATCTTGAGCGAAAACATAAATCAATCGCCCTTTTACAGTACCATAGCCGGTAATTACACCATCACCATAGAATTTTTGATGTTCCATACCAAAGTCTTTAGTTCGATGTGTAACTAATGCACCAATTTCTTCAAATGAGCCTTCATCTAGCAAGTAATCAACACGTTCTCTAGCCGTAAGCTTTTTCTTTTCGTGTTGTTTATCTATTCGTTGTTGACCACCTCCTAAATAAGCTAGAGAAAGTTTGTCGTTAAGGGTGTTAATTTTTGAATCCATAGTGTTGTTAATTTGGTAGACGTAATTGAACTTGATCTTCTAAATATTTCTTAACAGCAATCAGTGCAGCAATATTAGCTTCAGTCTCATGTCTTTCTTTTAGTGCATCTGGGGAATAATAATTTTTTACAAAATGCGTATTGAAGTTTCCGGAGCGAAATGCTTCATGTTTGAATACAAAACGTCCAAATGGTAATGTGGTTTGAATACCATCAATTTGATAATTATCTATTGCTTTTAGCATAATTTCTATGGCTTCGTCTCGGGTTTTACCATACGTAATTAGTTTTGAAAGCATAGGATCATAATAGATTGGAATCTCCATACCCTCTTCAAAACCATTATCAACGCGTATGCCATTTCCTAGAGGTAATTTATAGGTTTCTAAAGTTCCAACACTTGGCAAAAAGTCATTTAATGGGTCTTCAGCATAAACTCGTAATTCTAGCGCATGTCCATTAATTTTTAAATCTTGCTGTTGAATAGGGAGTGTCTCACCACGGGCGACTCTAATTTGTAATTCTACTAAATCTGTGTCAGAGATTAATTCAGTCACTGGATGTTCCACCTGAAGGCGAGTATTCATTTCTAAAAAATAAAAATTGTGCGCATCATCTAAAAGAAATTCAACAGTTCCAGCTCCAATATAATCGCAGGATTTCGCAACGTTAATAGCTGCTTCTCCCATTTTTTGACGTAGTTCAGGGGTTAATACTGAAGAAGGTGCTTCTTCTACTACTTTTTGATGTCGCCTTTGAATGCTGCACTCTCTTTCGAATAAATGAATAACATTGCCATGTGTATCGGCCATAATTTGAATTTCGATATGGCGTGGAGAGCTTACATATTTTTCAATAAAAACAGAACCATCCCCAAAGGCGGAAGTCGCTTCACTTATTGCCCTAGTCATTTGAGATTCTAGTTCACTTTCCTTTTCAACGACGCGCATTCCTTTTCCGCCACCGCCAGCTGATGCCTTAATAAGTATTGGGAATCCTATTTCCTTAGCGATTATTTTTGCTTTTTCAACATCCACTATTGCTTCATCAATTCCAGGCACCATAGGAATGTTATAGGCTTTAACAGCTTCCTTTGCTGCCAATTTACTGCCCATAATTTTAATGGCTTTAGAGCGTGGCCCTATAAATGTTATGTTGTTATTCTCTGCCTTTTCGGCGAATTCGGCGTTTTCACTTAAGAATCCATAACCTGGATGAATTGCATCTACATTTAGAGATTTCGCGACTTCAATAATTTTATCACCTAAAAGATAAGATTGATTCGAAGGTGCTTCACCAATTAGTACGGCTTCATCTGCATATTTTACATGCAAAGCATTTCGGTCTGCGGTAGAATATACTGCCACTGTTTTAATGCCCATTTTTTTAGCCGTTCGCATCACACGAATAGCAATTTCACCTCTATTAGCAATTAGTATTTTTTTCATGTTATTCGAATTCTAGGAGTAATTGGTTTTTATCTACAGCATCCCCTTTATTTACAGAAATTGATTTTATAATTCCATCTCTGGGAGCAGTTAAAACATTTTCCATTTTCATGGCTTCCAATATTAATAACCCCTCATCTTCTTTTACTTCTTGACCAATTTTCACCATGACATCTAATAATAATCCTGGCATAGGCGCTTTGATGTCATTTACTTTTTTTGTAGAACCAATTTCAAAACCCATCCGTTTTATTAAATCATCTAAATCATTGTGAATGTTTATATTATAAGTATTGTTATTAACTTTTACTTTATAAGTTTTTGAATTGAAATCAGCATCAGTAATTTCTGATGAATATGTCTTGTTATTTTGTATAACATGATATTTTGAGTCTGAAGTCTGTAATACATCGAGATTTGAGATGGACTCATTATCGATTTCAAAATGATGTGAATTGTTGACGGATACTTTAAATGAATTGCTCACGTATTTTATTTTGATTTGTTGTAAAGATAATAATTCATGATTCAAAATTATATAATAATACGACAATCGAATATGAGTATTATCATGTTTTATAAATAAGATTTAAGTGTTAAAATGCGAATTCTCTTGATGTGCTTTTATCGCTCTTCTTGCGAATATTATTCCAATTAATAATGAAATAAAAGCGCCAATCCATACACCTGGAATGAACTCTATAAATAAGAAAAAATCGTAGGCACCATGAAATGCTACAGCGAGAAGTAGGCCTTGTAAATTTAATTGTATTTTTTTGTTTTTTGAAAACTTGGCTTTTCCCATAAAATAGCCCATAAGTACACCAAAGGTTGCATGGGCAGGAATAGCGGTAAACGCGCGTACAATGCCTGTCTGATAACCGCCTTCTAGCACATAAAAAATGTTTTCAGTAAATGCAAAACCCATGGAGACCATAACGGCATACATAATCCCGTCGAAAGGCTCATTAAACCATTTTTTTGGCTGTGCGAAATAACGAACAATTATGTATTTACTAAATTCTTCAATTAAACCGACTACAAAAAAGGCCTTAATGAACTGCTGAAAAACACTCGTGTCATCAGTAAGTGGTAAAAAGGTATCAAATATTAAATAAAGAATGGTAGTAATTATGATACTAACTATTGCTCCAAGTAGAAAACAGAAAAACAAGAGTCGCTTTGATTCTTTCTCATATTTATCTTTAAAATATATATAAAGAATAATTAAAAAAACAGGAGCTGTTGCTATGAGTAATAAATTCATATAGTGAAAATAGTGAAAATTATACGTTCGCCTTAATTTGGTTTAAAACAAATTCATAATCATCTTTATTCGTTTTGACAAAATGTAAATTATCCACATTTTCATTAAGCTTCATATCATAGTCTTCAAAAGAAATTAATTTTAAAGCTTCTACTTCTCCTGGCTGTGGTATAAGAGATTCAATCGGGACCATTAATTTAGCTAAATAGGTATGATGAAATTCGTTATCGATTATACCATTTTCATAAGATTTAAAGCACTCAAAAACACCAATTTTGTTTAAGTCTGATTCGAATATAACGAGTCCTATTTCTTCTTTGATTTCTCGTATTGCAGCTTGTTCTATGGTTTCGCCCGCATCGACGTGTCCAGCTACCGAAACATCCCAAAGCAACGGACAAATAGCTTTCGTTTTTGAACGTTGTTGAAGTAGTATTTTTTCATCTTTGGTATAAAACCAAATATGAGCTGTATTATGATAATGGCCCTTATTATGAATCTCAGATTTCAGACAGGATTTACCCGTCAATTCACCAATTCTAGAAATTATGTCGATGCGTTCTTCCAAATCTGTACATTCTTCATAACATTACTGTATGATTAGTTTTATTTAAAGTAACTAAACGATTCTCCTTCTTCAATTTTAAGAAGCGTTTCGTAAATCATTTTAATTACATTTTCTACATCTTCACGATGTACCATTTCTACAGTTGTATGCATGTATCTTAATGGTAAAGATATTAAAGCCGAAGCCACACCACCATTGCTATATGCAAAGGCATCTGTATCTGTTCCGGTTGCTCTTGAAAGTGCTGAACGTTGAAAAGGAATCTTTTTTTCTTCAGCAGTATCAGTTATCAAATCACGTAATTTCTGTTGTACAGCTGGAGCAAAGGCAACTACCGGTCCTTTTCCCATTTCTAAATGACCTTCTTTCTTTTTATCAATCATAGGTGTTGTCGTATCGTGTGTTACATCGGTAACTATAGCAACATTAGGTTTGATCGTTTGAGTAATCATTTCTGCACCTCGCAATCCTATTTCCTCCTGAACAGAATTAGTAACATATAATCCGAAAGGCAACTCTTTTTTGTTTTCCTTCAATAATCGTGCAACTTCCGCTATCATAAATCCACCCATGCGATTATCTAAAGCGCGACAAACAAACTTGTTTTTGTTTAGTATATGAAATTCATCAGGATAGGTAATTACACAACCCACATGAACACCAAGTTTTTCAACTTCCTCCTTAGTTGTACAGCCTGTATCAATAAAAATGTTATCTGGTTTTGGCGCTTCTTCTTTAGCTTTACTTCTAGTGTGAATTGCAGGCCAGCCAAAAAGACCTTTTACGATCCCTTTTTTAGTATGGATATTTACTATTTTACTAGGTGCAATTTGATGATCGCTTCCTCCATTTCTAATTACATAAATTAGTCCATTGTCAGATATATAATTAACATACCATGAAATTTCATCGGCATGACCTTCTATAACTACTTTGTATTTAGCCTCAGGGTTAATAACTCCAACAGCATTTCCGTAGGTATCTGTTATAAATTCATCAACATAAGGTTTTAGATAATTCATCCAAATTTTTTGACCTTCCCATTCGTATCCGGTAGGAGCTGCGTTGTTTAAATAGGCTTCTAGAAAATCGATTGATTTTTTATTGAGAATGCTTTTTTTTGCCATAAGATTGTATTTTATTTTTAAGCCTCTAAATTCGGCTTCATTTTTCGTTTGAGTATTTTGTAAAAATAGTAGGATTTCTTTAGTTATTCGTACTTGTTAAAAGAATATTTGTAACTATACTTGTTATTTTTATACTAATGAGCTAATAATTTTAATTTAAAACATAATATAATGAAGTTAGTCATCAAAGAATTAACAAAAACCTACAAGAATGGCGTGAAGGCTATTGATAATTTGAGTCTTGAAATTGGGACAGGAATGTTCGGATTGCTCGGCCCAAATGGCGCAGGTAAATCGTCTTTGATGCGTACCATAGCAACACTTCAAAGTCCAGATTCAGGATCGATAGAATTTGGAGATATCAATGTGCTTGATGATAAAATGGAGTTGCGGAAGATATTAGGTTATTTGCCGCAATCGTTCGGAGTATATCCTAAAATGTCCGCTGAAGATTTGTTGGATTACTTCGCTACGCTGAAAGGGGTAAGCTCAAAATCTGATCGTAAAGCATTGGTCAAAGAAGTGTTGGAAATCACGAATTTATATGATGTAAGAAAAAAGCATGTCGCTGGATATTCTGGAGGGATGAAGCAGCGTTTTGGAATTGCACAACTGTTATTAAATAATCCCAAACTTATTATTGTAGACGAGCCTACAGCTGGACTTGATCCAGCCGAACGTCATCGATTTTTAAATGTATTGCGTGAAGTAGGAACAAATTGCACAGTTATATTTTCTACCCATATTGTGGAGGATGTAAAAGAGCTTTGTAACGAAATGGCAATTTTGAATGGAGGACGAATTTTGAAACACACTACACCAACTGAGGCTACTTCAGAAATTGAAGGGCAAATCTGGACCAAAATAATTGAACGTGACGATTTAGAGGCTATTGAAAGTAATTTTAATGTGTTGTCTTCTAACTACAATCAAGATAATACCTTAAATGTAAGAGTACATGCGGTAGAAAAGCCAGATGCAGATTTTCAAGAAGCACAACCACAATTAGACGATGTCTATTTTATTGCGTTAAAGGAAGAAGAATCAATTCTTGCCTAATAAAGAGGTCTTTCAATACACTAAAACTACACAGATGTTTTCTACAATATTTCTTCACGAATTAAAATACTGGTTTAAGAAACCAGCATTTTACATATACATGGCTATTTTCTTTTTTTTAGCCTTATTTCTATCGGCAAGCTCGGCAGGAATTTTCGATTTTTTAACCGTAACCACTGGATCCTCTAGAATTGTAAATTCACCAATAGGAGTAACCGGATTATTTAATGGCTTAACGACATTCATTTTCTTTTTGTTTCCGTCAATAATTGGAGCTACGATTTACAGAGATTACAAAAGTGAAATGCATACCATTTTGTATTCGTATCCTTTTACTAAAGCGAATTATTTATTCGCCAAATTTTTTAGTGGATTAACTATTGTTACAATAATTGTACTTGCAATCGGATTAGGGATGTTTTTAGGATTTAGGATGCCTGGAACCAATGGAGATATTGTTGGGCCATTTAGTTTTGCTGCATATTTCCAATCGTATTTTGTTTATATAATTCCGAATGTGTTATTATTTGGAGCGATAGTTTTCGCTGTGGTCACCTTTACGAGAAATATAGCCGCAGGATTTATCACAATTATTTTAATTATGCTTGTTCAAGGTATTGTGGCAAATTTATTGTCTGATCCTGATAATAGATACATCTCTGCGCTGTTGGATCCATATGGAGCTGAAGCTGCAAATTATTATACGCGTTATTGGACAGTTTCTGAGCAGAATGAACAATTATTGCCTGTCAAAGGGATTATAATTTATAATCGATTATTATGGCTTGGTATCGCTAGTTTGGTATTTGGATTTGTTTACAAATATTTTAAATTTAGTCAAAATGCATTAACGTTTAGCTTCCGTAAACAAATCGGTGAGCGTACTACTAAAAGTAACTTTGGAGGCATTACAAGAATCAATTTGCCTAAAGTGAATTTTAGCTATTCTTTTCTTCAAAATTTAAAGACCACTTGGAAATTATCCAACATAGATTTTAAATACATCATTAAAAGCTGGCCATTTATTAGTATTGTACTGGTTGGGCTGGTTTTCATTTTAATTTCATCGACTGCATTAGGGCAGGCCTTTGGAACGAAAACCTATCCAATGACATGGCAAATGTTATTAATTCCAGGATCATTTTTCACTTTGTTTATTAATATTCTTACGTTTCTATATGCTGGAATGTTAATCCATCGCAGTAAGATTTCTCAAGTAAATCATTTAATTGATGTCACACCAATTCCAAATTGGACTTTATTGGGTTCTAAACTCATCGCATTATTGAAAATGCAAGTGATATTGCTACTTATAATTATGATTGGAGGTATGCTAATTCAAATATACAATGGCTATTACAATTTTGAGATTGGTCATTATTTATATGAACTCTATATTTTGAAATTCTTAAACTTTATTGTTTGGGCACTGTTGGCATTATTTGTACAAACACTGGTTAAAAACTTGTACTTAGGATTGTTTCTTCTATTGATTGTCCTTATTGGAATGCCATTTTTGAGCTTTGCTGGGATAGAGCAAAATGTGTTTAAATATAATGAAGGGCCACGTTTCAGATATTCTGACATGAATGGTTATGGGTCTTCTATTTCTAGATATTTGATTTATAAAGTCTATTGGATTTTAGGTGGATTAATACTTTTAATAACGGCGAGTTTGTTGTGGGTTAGAGGGTTGCCACACTCTTTTAAAGAGCGTTTATCCATTGCGAAATCGAGGTTTAGAGGATTGACTTTGATAGGGTTTTCAGTGTGTTTAATAGCATTTTTATTTTTTGGATTTAAGATCTATCAAGAGAATAATATTTTAAATGAAAGAATTTCCTCAAAGGAGAGAGAATTGCAAACCGTTGAATGGGAAAAGCTTTATAAGCAATATGAAAACATGGCTCAGCCACGGATTGTATCCGTAAATGTAAACGTGAATATTTTTCCCGATAAATTAAATTTTGATGCTGACGGAACTTATATTATGGTTAATAAATCTGAAGTGGCTATTGACAGTCTTTTAGTGAATCATAATGCATATCCAAGTACGTTTGAATTCAATAAGGAAAACACTTTAATATCTGAAGACACCATTTATAATTTTGACATATTTGAGTTGAAGCAAGCGCTTCAGCCAGGTGATAGTTTAGAATTGAGTTTCAGTTTAAATAATAAGCCTAATTCATGGTTGCGAAGAAATTCGCCTGTCATAAATAATGGAACTTTTTTAAATAATTTTCAAATGTTCCCATCGATGGGTTATCCTGGTGGAGAATTGTCTGACGATGAAACACGAAAGAAGTATGATTTACCTCCGAATAATTTGAAGCCGCATCCTTCAGATTCTACTGCTTTGGCAAATACATACATATCGAAAGATGCCGATTGGATTGATTTTGAGGCCACAGTAAGTACATCTGAAGATCAAATTGCGATTGCTCCTGGTTATTTGCAAAAGGAGTGGATTGAAGATGGGCGTCGTTATTTCCATTATAAGATGGATAGCAAAATATTAAATTTTTATGCGTTCAACTCGGCGAAATATGAAGTGGTAAAAGACAAGTGGAATGATGTTAACCTTGAGATTTACTATCATAAAGATCATGAGTTTAATTTGGAACGTATGATGAAAGGCATGAAAGCATCATTAGATTATAATTCTAAAAATTTCAGCCCTTATCAGCACAAGCAACTGCGAATTGTAGAGTTTCCAAGTGGAAGTTTCGCGCAATCATTTCCAAATACAATACCATTTGCAGGCGATGCAGGTTTTATAGCTGATGTTGATGATACAGATGAGGGAGGCGTTGATTATCCGTTCGCTATTACAGTACATGAGGTCGCACATCAGTGGTGGGCACATCAAGTTATTGGAGCGGATGTTTTAGGAGCCACAATGCTATCTGAAAGTTTATCAGAGTATGTGTCGTTGAAGGTTTTAGAACATCAACAAGGTAAGGATAAAATGCGTAAATTTTTAAAGAAATCATTAGATGATTATTTAACCCAAAGAACGTTTGAGGCTAAGCGGGAAAAACCATTGATGTATAATGATGGACAGGGTTATATTCGTTATCAGAAAGGCTCTTTGGTGTTTTATGCATTGAGTGATTATATAGGAGAAGCTGTTTTAAATGGAGCACTGAAAACCTATGTTGAAAAAGTGAAATTTCAAGAAGCGCCTTATACAACATCAATTGATATGGTAAATCATATTAGAGAAGTTACACCAGACAGCCTGCAATATGTTATTAAAGATATGTTCGAAACGATAACCTTGTATAAAAATAGGATTGTAGATGTTAGCTCAACCGAATTAGATAATGGAAAATTTCAAGTAGATATCGAGTTTAATGTCAGTAAATACAGAAACGATGAAAAAGGGAAACGTTTTTATGGTGAAAACGTAGGTGATTCGTTGATTTATAAGACTGAAAAAATGAAAAAACCAGAATTGTCTTTGATATTAGCTGATTATATAGATATTGGTGTATTTGCAGAAGAGGAGCAAGAAGATGGTAAAAAGAAAGAAATAGAGCTGTATTTAAAGAAACATAAAATCACCGAAATAAATAATAAAATCACAATTATTGTTGACGAAAAACCTACCGAAGTAGGTGTAGATCCTTATAATAAATTGATAGATACCAACTCAAACGATAACAGAAGGGAGCTGTAAATAGGGGTCTTAGTTTATATTTAGTAATGAAGCTCATAGCTGTATTTAGGCTATGAGCTTTTTTGTGTTACAAAAGTTGATTAAATAAGTCATATTCGTAGATAATATTAATTCAATTTTAAGGTTTTACTATAGGTAAATCCGTAATTTTGATTTCAATTTTGGAACGGTTTTAGATTTAATATCAGCAATGAAGCATTTAATATATTTATTCCTTTTTATTCCTTTACTAGTGGTTTCACAAAAGCGTGTCATAGAGCAAGACACTACTGAAGTGGAATACTATTATATAGAAGGAGATTCTATCCCAAAAAAAATCATCGATTTGGATGAGGTGTTGATTCTTAATAAATTAAAATTTAAGAATAAGGATGAGCGTATTAAGTACCTTATTTTAAAACGTAAGACGCTTAAAGTATATCCTTATGCGAAACTAGCCGCTGAACGATTAACTACCTTAAACGAAAGGTTAGCTACGCTTGAAAAAAAGCGCGATAAAAAGCGGTATGCAAAAAAAATTCAAAGGTATATTGAGGATGAATTTTCGGCAGAGTTGAAAAAATTAACACGTACCGAAGGGCAAATCCTTGTCAAACTCATTCATAGGCAAACGGGTAAAACTACGTTTGAACTGATTAAGGAACTTCGAAATGGTTGGCGCGCCTTTTGGTTTAACAGTACCGCTAAATTATTCGATATTTCATTAAAACGAGAATTTGATCCAATGCATGTGAAAGAAGATTTTTATATTGAAGATATTCTAGAGCGGGCATTTCAAAATCGTAAATTAGAGCGACAAAAACCAGCGATAGAATTTGACTTTTATGAGATTTCTGATAAATGGTTAGAGGAAAAAAGTGAAGAAATAATTAAAGAATAAATGCGAATACAATCGAAAAGGGAAGAACAACTAAATGCATGGAGTCATGGTGTTGGTGCTGCGCTTGGAATTGCTGGGTTGGTATTGCTGATTGTTTTTAGTGCTGAGGATAGACCTTATAGTTTGTTTAGCGTCATTGTTTATGGAATTTCAATTATTATTCTGTTTTTGGCTTCAACATTTTATCATGCCGTGAAAGGTGAAAAACGGAAACACTACTTTAGAATCGTTGATCATATTAGTATTTATCTACTCATTGCAGGAACATATACGCCCGTTTTATTAATATCGCTTTCTGAAAGTTTAGGTTGGCCTCTGTTTTGGACGGTTTGGGGAATTGCTGCTTTTGGCGTGATTTTAAAATTATTTTTTACTGGCAAATATGAATTATTTTCCACCTTACTCTATTTAGTTATGGGTTGGTTAATTGTATTTGATTTTTTAAATCTTTCAGATGCTCTAGGAAGTGATGGTATTCTATGGCTATTTGCCGGAGGATTATTTTATACCATTGGAATTGTTTTTTACGCGCTTCATAAAGTGCCCTATTTTCATGTTATTTGGCATGTGTTTGTTTTGGCAGGAGCAATTTGTCATTTTTTTATGATCTTTAACCACGTTATCTAAATTCAAATATGACACATGTTTTAAAAGCTACAAGTGAATGTGATATAGCGACTGTTGAAAGGCTAGCTCAAATTATTTGGCGCCATCACTACGAACCAATTATAGGAACGAATCAGGTGGAGTACATGCTTGATAAATTTCAATCTTCAGAAGCCATATTAAGTCAAATTAAAGCTGGTTATGAGTATTATTTGATTCAGTATAAAGCTGAAGCTGTGGGTTATATTAGTATTAAAAAAGATGATGATGCTCTATTCTTAAGTAAGATATATGTGTTGTCTGATTTTCGAGGAAAGAAAATAGGTGCCTCAGCGATGCAGTTTATTACGGATCGAGCCATAAGCTTGGGTTGCAAATCTATACGACTGACCGTAAATAAATATAACACCAATTCAATAGCAGCATATCATAAGTTGGGATTTAAAACCATCGAAGCTTTAGTAATCGATATTGGAAATGGTTATATCATGGATGATTACAAAATGGAATTGACCTTTTAATACCAAATCAGCCTTTAATAACGTCTTTGTATTCTTCAAAAAACGCTTCAAACCGACTCATATGTTCATTGAAAAATTCCATTGTGTCACGCCATGAATTTTTATTATGAATAGACACTTTTTGTTCCAATGGCACGTAGATTCTCGAAATTTCTTTACCGTTTTCTAAATAGTATGCTTCTTCATAAATTGCATTCTCAACGTATTCATTTAGTAAAATTGATTGGAGCGCTTGTAATTTTTCCCAATAATTAATGCGATTTTCTAAATCATCTTCAAGGTCCAAAGCAACTAATGCCTTTTTCGTGTCAAAGTGAAATTTAAATGAAAACCCTTTCATTTTGGTATCGTATAATATCCATTTCCTTGGAAATGATTTCCCAAAACTAATCCAAAAGTCCTGTCGTAATAATCGCGATTCTTCTTTGCTAAACATTATATTAAATAAGCAATACCCACACCAAAAATAATGGCTCCGAGTTTTGATAAATTGAATTTATGACCTTCGCTACTTTCAAATAAAATAGTTGTAGAAATATGGAAAAAGATGCCTATAGCAATTGCATTAATTACAAATATATAGTCTAAAGCGAGTGTTGAATTATTTGAAATTATTGTGCCTAATGGTGTCATACTGGCAAATACAATGAGAAAAAATGCGATTTCAATCTTGCTATAATTGGATTGTAGTAAAAATGTAGTAATTAATGCTGCAATCGGGATTTTATGTACTAATACACCATAAACCATATCATTATGTTGGTGAATTGGAAACCCTTCTAAAAAGCTATGTATGCATAAGCTAATAAACAATAACCAGGGAAATACCTTGCTATTCTGATGAATATGGACATGTCCATGTTCTGCGCCTTTAGAGAAAAATTCCAAAATAACTTGCAGTAATATCCCACACATAATAAAAAGGCCTGTGCGTTTAGCTTCTAAATGCTCATAAACTTCTGGTAAGAGGTCAAACAATGTTAGGGCTAATAAGAATGCGCCACTGAATGAAAGTAGGAGTTTGGTTTTTATGGAGCTCTTAGGACTTGTGAAAACTGCTATAAGAATACCAATAACTACAGCATATAAAGGAAATAAATATTTGTTCATTATTTAAAAATCATTACTAAACGTTCAGAATTATGTTTCTCATATTTTTGCAATTTATAATCTCCAAAAACATCTATGAGATGGACGCCAGCTTTTTCAAACAGCATTTCAAAATCAGATAAACTTAATGCTCTAACACGTTCTTGATATTCATGTGATTTCCCATCTACAACAAAAGAAATGTCTTTATAAATATATCCGTTTTTTAAATAGCGCTTTAAATTAAAGATAATACCATCGACAGTTTTTGTGTTTTCAGCAACTAAATTTTCAACAACTAAATCGCTATTCATAAAATCGATGACCCCAAAACCAAATTCGTTTAAATCCCCTTTAATTGCTTTTATCGTGTTTAAATTGTCTTCCTCATTTTCAAAATATCCAAAACTTGTGAAAAGATTGAAGATAGCATCAAACTTTTTATTATAAGGAAGTGACATATCGTGCACATCAAAATGAAGTGATTCATTTTCAAATTGTTTAGCATATGCAATACTGTTTTCTGATAAATCTACTCCAGTAACGTTATAGCCCAAAGAATTTAAATAAACTGAATGTCTTCCTTTTCCGCAGGCAAGATCAAGAATTTTACCATGCTCAGGAACATTTAAATAATCCGTAAGATTATCCATGAAAACTTGAGCCTCACTATGATCTCTATCTTTATATAAGGTATGGTAATATGAAGTGTCAAACCAAGAAGTAAACCATTGTGTTGTGTCTTTTGTCATAGATTAATGTGTATCACTGCAAAAATACTTTATTTTTGCTTTCTATTAAACTTAAGTAATGGAGAATAATTTTAAAATGGTTGCCAAAACCTTATTTGGTTTTGAAGAATTATTAGAGCGAGAACTCATTCAATTAGGTGCGCAAGACGTAAAATCTGGTGTTCGGAATGTTAGTTTTGTTGGTGATAAGGGGTTTATGTATAAAGCCAATTTAGCATTGAGAACCGCCGTTAAGGTGTTGAAACCCATTCATAGTTTTAGAGTGTCTAGCGAAAAAGATCTATATGATAAGATATATGCAATGCAATGGGAAGATTATCTAAAACCTAATGGCACTTTGGCAATTGATGCCACCATTCATTCTGAATTGTTTACGCATTCTTTATATATAGCTCAAAAATCTAAAGATGCTATTGTTGATAGATTTAGAGATCAATCTGGAGAACGCCCGAATGTAGATTTGAAATTCCCGGATATAAAAGTCAATGTGCATATTGATAGAAAGCAATGCACAATTTCATTAGATTCTTCTGGAGACTCTCTCCATAAAAGAGGGTATAAGACGGCAACGAACATTGCACCTATAAATGAAGTATTGGCAGCTGGTTTGATTATGTTATCGGGATGGGACGGTCAAACAGATTTTATGGATCCAATGTGTGGTAGTGGAACCATGTTAGCGGAAGCCGCAATGATTGCTTGTAATATTCCACCTAATTTAATGCGAAAGGAGTTTGCTTTTGAACGCTGGCAAGACTGGGATGTAGAGTTGTTCGAAAAAATTGAAGATTCATTACTTACTAAAACACGTGATTTCCATCATAAGATTATTGGCTATGATAAAGCACCTAGTGCGGTGACTAAAGCCAAAGAAAATATTAAAAACGCACAGCTTGAAGATTTTATTGAAATCAAGCACGAAGATTTTTTTAAAACACAAAAAGCGGGTGACGAAAAATTGCACATGGTATTTAATCCACCTTATGGTGAACGTTTAGATATTGATATGGAACAATTTTATAAAGATATTGGAGACACGCTAAAACAAGGTTATCCAGGAACCGATGCTTGGTTTATTACCTCTAATTTAGATGCATTGAAATTTGTTGGACTACGTCCATCACGTAAAATTCAATTATTTAATGCAAAACTAGAATCACGATTGGTGAAATATGTGATGTATGAAGGAAGTAAGAAAGGAAAGTATATGAAATAACTTTATCTAATTTACTTTAGGATACGCATCAAAAATAGCGTTCACAATTCCCTTGACATATGTATTTAATGTCGCTTTTGATTTATTAAAATCACAAGAAATTGACGCTTGCCAAATAACTTGATTTTTCTCGAAATCAGACACATATGCAATTAATGTTTCCGTAGTATAGGTCTCAGTGTGAATCGTACATTTTTCCCAATATTCAAATTTACCTTCCTGATCACAATTAGTAAATGTGATTTGCTCTTCTTTTACAACCAAACTAAAACCAACTTGCAATTGTGGATCAAACACATTGGTTTTATGGTTATGACGTTCCATTTGTTTTTCAAACTCATCAGCTAAGAGTTGCCGTACGTTGTTGTTGTCGTAATTTGGGAAGTTTGTGTTCTCAACAAATAAATCATCAACACATATCACGAAAGTATGGTATTTGTCAAAATTAACTGACTCGTCATATTCGTACATCACATGTGATGTCGACGCGCAACCTAAGAATAATAATAAGAATAGGAAAAAGGAAAATATTTGAGTTTTCATGTGACTTGAATTTAAAGATTGATGTCTTTAATAAAGGTCACTAAATCCGGAAAAAAATACTATGACAAATGTCAGTTGAGTTCAACTATACTTTTCAATATTTTGTTTTTAATTCATTTGTATGATGCTCAATATGGTGAGCTGTCCACATAATTAGTTCGCGAACAGGCATTTTACCCATAAGTGGATGCGGAAGAATAATGGCGTCTAAATTCTTGTCTGACCATTTTTTAGTTTTGTACTGCAGTTTTTTATTTTCTACTTGAAGTCTATTTAATATGTAAGCTTTGTCATTAAGAGTAGGGATCCTCATGTTCTCTGACCCTTTGTAAGTTAATCCTTTTGTATTCTCTAATTTTTCTTGGTATCGTTTTACAATAGCATCAAATTTTCTGACCTTCCGATTTGCCTTACCGAATTTAAATCTCAAAATAAATTTAGGCACGCTCAGCGCATCATTTAAGGGTTTAATACTTTGGAGTAGATGCAATGCTTGCTGACCACTAGTCCATTTGCCCACAGGTCCCATTTCCCATTTCTCATCTTCTTGATGATCTAACCAATGCAATAGTGTGTTATGTTTCTCCTCTATTAAATCTACAATTGCATCTTTATCCATGGCATATGATATTTGCTATGCAAAAGATAAGAAATTATTGAATATGAATTGAAAAGTCTATTGTGCAATTAGTCTTCAGAGACAACTTTTTTGTCTTTTTTGAAAAAAGGAACTAAATAAGATATATTATAACCAAATCCTACACCAAAACGCCCACTATCGTAGGTTTTGCCAAAACCAGGCACATATACGTTTTCAAAGTTTGAAGATTCATCTTGGCTAACCAATCCTTTGAGTTGGACATTTAAGCCTACGTATAAATTAGTTATGACTTCGGCTTTTACGCCTAGAATTAATTCCGTCCAAATAGCCGTTAAACCACTAAACTCTTGAGAGTTATTTGAACTAAATGGTTCATTCCAATATTGATCAGGATTATATACAGTAAACCCATTTAATGTCTGACTAAAAGAACCAACACCTACTCGAAAACCGCTATAAATCATGTTTTCCATATTTAACCAGTTTCGATAAAGGTTGAAATCGACACCAGCTTTAAAGTAGCTTCCTTTTGAAGTTATATCTAAATAGTCTGTAATAGTATTTCGTTCTTCAGTACCAATTTCTCCAGCTAAATAGAGTCTTTTAGATAGTCGATAATCAGCATTAATTTCAAATCCAGTATAATCGTCATCTAAAAAAGTTCGGACCAGTTTACTCAAGTCTACACCAAGTCGTAAGCCATATTTCTGCTTATAAACTATAGTGTCTTTTTCTGTTGTCTCGTTTTGGGCGTATGATACTGTTGTGCACAATATCAAAACAATCAGACTAATGATAGATATTGATATGTGCTTCGTTTTCATTTTCTATAGTTGAATTAATAATATCAAAACTGATTGCCCAGTTTTCAGTGTCTTGTTCAATTGTAATTTGCGCATCATTAAAGATGCTCTTATAGCCACAGGCTCTTGACACATATATAAATTGAGGTGTATATGTTATTTCAAAAACATCGGTATTAGATGCTGTTGTTTCGTTTTCATCTGTGTCGTAATCTGTGTCTTTTATGAGTTCAAAACGTGTCGTTGTGATTGCGTCTTCGTCTTGGAATCGTAATGGTAAAGCAATTGAAGATGTCGATGAATTAAATACAATAGGAGCGGTTAAATCTTCACCAATAACAGTAAGTAGTCTTACATTTTTAGCTTCATCTGGAGCATTTATATCAAAAAAATCAATTAGCAAATGCGGTGTAGTAACTGTAGTTTCGGCGCAAATATCATCTTTTTCACAACTGTAAATTACGGCTGCTAAAAAAACCAAAAGAGTACTATATTTTATATACTTCATTAATACCTGTTTTCAAAATAGATTAGCGACGTTCCAAAAGTACAACATTTTCAACATGATGTGTTTGTGGAAACATATCTACCGCTTGCGATTTAATTACCTTATAATCTGAATCCATAAGTTGTAAATCTCTTGCCTGTGTAGCACTATTGCAACTTACATATACTATTCTTTCTGGCGAAATGTTTAAGATTTGCTGTACTACATCTTTATGCATTCCATCTCTAGGAGGATCTGTAATAATTACATCTGGATGTCCATGTTGATTAATGAAATCATCATTAAAAACTGACTTCATATCACCAACATAAAAGTCAACGTTATCAATGCCATTTAATTGTGCATTTTCTTTAGCAGCTGTTATTGCATCAGGAACTGCTTCAACCCCAATTACTTTAGCAGCTTGTTTGGCTACAAATTGTGCTATGGTACCTGTTCCAGTATATAAATCATAAACCAATTCATTCCCTGTGAGTCCTGCGAAATTTCTAGTGATTTTATATAATTCGAAGGCCTGGTCTGAATTTGTTTGATAAAATGACTTTGCGTTTATTTTAAATTTAAGCCCTTCCATTTCCTCAAGAATGTGATCTTTCCCACTATAGCAAATCACTTCCTGATCATAAATAGTGTCGTTCGCTTTTCCGTTAATAACATATTGTAATGAAGTAATCTCTGGAAACGTTTCTTTTAGATAATCTAACAATAACTCACGATTGTCTTTATCTTCTTTAAAGAATTGTATAAGGACCATAATATCTCCTGTCGAAGACGTACGCAACATCATAGTTCTTAAGAATCCAGACTGCTGTCTGGTATTAAAAAATTCCATGCTATGTTTTAAAGCGAATGCTTTAACCGCATTACGAATCGTATTTGATGGATCTTCTTGAAGCCAACATTTCCTAACGTCGAGTATTTTATCCCACATACCAGGAATATGAAAACCAAGGGCGTTTTTATCTCCTAAGTCTTCGTCTGATTGAATTTCTTCTAGGGTTAACCAGCGAGAATCACTAAATGAGAATTCCATCTTGTTTCTATAAAAGTATTGCTTTTCCGAGCCTAAAATTGGTTCAACTTCAGGTAAATCAATATGACCAATACGCTTGAGATTATTTTCAACTTCATTCTGTTTGTATTCCAGCTGAAATTTATAATCCATGTCTTGCCATTTACAACCGCCACAGGTTCCAAAATGTTCGCACTTAGGTTCTGTTCTTTTTTCAGAGTATTTATGAAATGCAATGGCCTTTCCTTCAAAATAGGATTTTCGCTTTTTAAAAGTTTGAATATCCACAACATCACCTGGAACTGTATTTGATAAAAATATAACACGCCCATCTGGAGCTTTTGCGATAGTTTTACCTTTTGCACCTGCATCTAAGACTTCAATATTTTCAAAGACTTGCTTAATTGTTTTTTTTCTAGACATGTGGCAAAAATAATAATAGCATCAAATATACATGCGAGTTATTTCAATTATCTTTAAAAGAATTTAAATTTTTAAAAATAAAATGAACCTTTTTAATTTATTCTCGTCCTTAAAGTAGAAATGAAAGTTATAAACATCCATAAACGCATAATTGATCGGCCTGTCACTGAAGTGTCAAAGTTAATGTATAGTCTAGCAACTAAAGAGGACCAGATATGGCCAAATGAAAAATGGCCAGCAATGCGTTTTAAGTATGGACTTGTAGTTGAATCTGAAGGAGGGCATGGAATGATTCGTTATAAAATTGAATCGTATCAGCCTAGAGAACGCATAAAATTCAGGTTTTTAAAACCAAGGGGCTTTATTGGATTTCATCAGTTAGAGTTTAAAGCGGTCAACGCGAAACAAACAAAAGTTATGCATAGTATTAATATGAGGACTACCGGAATTGCTACTTTAAAATGGATAGTTGTCATTCGTTCGCTGCACAATGCTTTAATTGAAGATGCGTTTGATAAAATTGAAAATCTTTATTTAATTCAAAATAAACAAAGTACATGGAGTGTTTGGGTAAAGCTTTGGCGTTTTCTTCTCAAATAAAATGGATTAATAATCTTAGATAAATGAATTCCAATAGGGAAGTAGATGGTCAATTGGTGCTGCAATATCAATCTGGTGAAGCAAAGGCGTTGCCTAAATTAGTTAAGCGTTGGCATAAACAGTTCTGTAAAAAGGCGTATTGGTTAGTTAGAGATCAAGACATTGCGAAAGATATTGCCCAAGAAAGTTGGAGAATCATTATTAATAAAATGGATCGATTGAAGGATCCAAATAGTTTTGGGAATTGGGCCTTACGCATAGTACAAACACAATCTTTGGATGTTTTAAGAGCAAAGTCAAGAGAAAGAGAACGACAGCAGCAATATTATAAAACGCAGAATAACGAAGCCGTAGACACCAATTATAGTGAAGATTTAAAACAAACAGTATTAAAAGGTATTTACGAATTATCAACACAACAGCAAGCTGTTATAAAGTTGTTTTATGTTGAAGATTATGCATTAAAGGAAATAAGTGAACTATTAAACATATCTATTGGAACAGCGAAATCACGATTGTTTTATGCGAGAGAAAAATTAAAACAAATTTTAAAAGATAGAACTGAGCTGAGCTAAATAATGTGATGCTTTCTAAATATTACAAAGCGAATACCGTTTTACAGCTTAATAAAGTATTAACTAAAAACATGAAATTATGAAAACTCATATGGAAGACATTGATAAACTTATAAAAGACACCTTGACTCAGGAAGAAGCTAAGTTTTATGATGAATTAGAAGAGCAGAATGTGCTTCAAATGCTTGGAGGACTTTTTACTGGTAAGAATAAATGGATCATGTACATGATGAATGTTATGACTTTGATTTTCTTTGGATTATTTATCTATTGTACAGTGCAGTTTTTTAATACTGATCTCACAAATGAAATGATTAAATGGGGAATTGGAGGATTGGTGTTTTTGTTTGGTGTGAGTATGCTTAAAGTTTTTGCATGGATGCAAATGGATAAGAATGCATTGCTTCGTGAATTAAAGCGTTTGGAGTTGCAGGTCATGTCTCTATCGGGAAAAATGTCTTGATTAGATTTTTGGAAGCAATTATTATTTAGTAATTTTGCCTCAAGGATGATTTCTCTCCTCCGCTGAATTTTCGATGCTTCGAAAGAATAAAGGTAAATTAGGAATTACATTATTTTTTTTAATTTTTAAAAATTTCTGTTATGAATGTATTAGATCACATTTCATCGCAAGAAGCGATGGCATTGGAAAACAAGTATGGAGCACAAAATTACCATCCACTTCCAGTAGTATTATCAAAAGGGGAAGGTGTGTTTGTTTGGGATGTTGAAGGTAATAAGTATTATGATTTTTTATCTGCTTATTCATCATTAAATCAAGGACATTGTCACCCGAAAATTGTGAATGCAATGATGAAGCAAGCACAAACTTTGACTTTGACTTCACGTGCATTTTACAATGATATGCTTGGGAAGTACGAAAAATTTGCTTGTGAATTTTTTGGATTCGATAAATTATTACCTATTAATTCTGGAGCTGAAGCTGTAGAGACCGCTTTAAAATTATGTCGAAAATGGGCTTATGAAGTGAAAGGTCTTGATATTAATAAGGCAGAAATAATTGTTTGTAATGGTAATTTCCATGGAAGAACAACAACTATTATTTCATTTTCAAATGATCCAGTGGCACGTAAAAATTTCGGTCCTTATACTGATGGATTTATCAAAATAGAATATGATGATTTACAGGCGCTTGAAGAGGTATTGAGTACAAATCCGAATGTAGCTGGTTTTATGGTTGAACCAATTCAAGGAGAGGCTGGAGTTTTTGTTCCTTCTGAAGGCTATCTTTCAAAAGCCAAAGCATTATGTGAAAAATATAATGTGCTATTTATAGCAGATGAAGTACAAACAGGAATTGCTAGAACTGGCGAAATATTAGCTGTTGATCACGAAAATGTAAAACCAGATGTTTTGATTTTAGGGAAAGCGTTAAGTGGAGGGCTGTATCCGGTTTCGGCTGTCCTAGCTAATAATGACGTTATGAATGTGATTCGTCCTGGTAATCATGGAAGTACATTTGGAGGTAATCCAATAGCTGCTGCAGTTGCTATTGCTGCTTTAGAAGTTGTTAGAGATGAAAAGTTAGCAGAGAATGCAGAGAAATTAGGGCAGTTGTTTAGAAGTGAATTAAACAAGTATATAGAATCTACTGATTTGGTGAACTTAGTACGTGGTAAAGGATTGCTTAATGCTATTGTAATCAATGATGACGAAGACAGTGATACTGCTTGGAATATGTGTTTGGCACTTAGAGATAATGGATTGTTAGCGAAACCTACACATGGAAACATTATTCGTTTTGCACCACCTTTAGTAATGACTGAAGAGCAATTATTAGATTGCGTTTCAATCATTATAAAAACATTAAAACAGTTTGAATAAATTCAAATAGTTCTAAAATAAAAAAGGCAACCTAATCGGTTGCCTTTTTTATTTATGAGAATTTGAGTTTTATTATTGCCCTATATTACGCATCATTTCTTGTTGCATTTCTTGTATACCATCATATCCAATTGTACTAAATAACCAAACAACGTATATTACATAGATGCTATTAAGAATAATTCCTATAATAGCCATTATTTTTCCTGCTTTTACGTTCGGAAACCCAGAATAGACTTCAGGATCTGCAGCATATAACTTAGTCGCTTTATTAGCCAAAACTAAGGCAATTATTCCTAATGGAAGTCCTATGATTCCGTAGCAACAGCAGGTTACAATTGATAGAATTCCGAAAACTAAAATGAGTGTTGAATTTGGTAAATTTTGTTTTTCCATGTTTTGAATTGTTTAATTGGTTATTTTATAAATATAGCTAATTACTATGATTAATAGGTTTAAAATTATTAATCCTATTTTGAATTTAGAATCGTGCTTAAACTTAATAAAAATATTAAAGATTAGAAAAAGAGCTAGAACTATCAGTGTATAGATTGCGGGATATATTTTAAAAGCCGCAACAAATTCACCATGAAATACTAATGAAGTAGCTCTCTGAATACCACAACCTAAACATTCAACTCCAAAAAGTTTTTTGTTTAAACAGGGTAACATGAAATCTTCAAAAGCCATTGAGTATGTGTATCATTTTCAATTGTAAAAATAGAAAAGTTATTCCTTAATTGTGTTTTTGTTTAAGGTATTATTAAAAAGAAATAGTGATATTATAAAATATTATGATGTAATTTTAAGCCTTATTAATACGGATCTAATAAACGATGAATTTTTCGAAAATAATTAATTATGTTTTAATATTGGTTGGAGGCGTTGTTGCACTATACGCCCAAGCTGGAGAATCTCAAAATGTATATGTACTCATTGGAGGTATTGTAATGCTAATGACTGGTATTTATAGAACGTCTAGAAATATACCAAGTAAAAACACAGATGAGGCTAAAGAGGAAGAATGATGAGCTATCAAATAGGGGATAAAGTTTCTGTATTAGATGAAGCTATTTCTGGAGTAATTCGGGACATCAAGGGTTCGATAATCTCTATCGAAGACAAAGATGGATTTGTTTTAGAGTTTCAGGATTCGGAACTTATTTTGGATAATGAATCCTCATTAAAATCAAACGTATTTGCAGAACATTCATTAAGCGATGTTGTCTCTGAAAAAGAGCAGGCTGGAAGAAGAAAAACTCCAAAAATAAAACCAAAAGAACGCAATCTACCAGCCTTAGAAGTAGACTTGCATATTCATCAGCTCACGAATTCATCGCGAGGAATGAGCAATCACGACATGCTTAACTTACAATTAAATACAGCAGAACGTCAGCTTAATTTTGCAATTAATAAACGCATTCAGAAAGTTGTATTTATCCATGGTGTTGGTGAAGGTGTTTTAAAACTCGAATTAGAATATCTTTTTGGACGTTATAACAATGTCAAATTTTATGATGCCGATTATCAGAAATATGGCTTAGGAGCTACCGAAGTTTATATTTATCAAAACCCGGATTAATCTTCAAAATAATTTATAATTGTACTTGTATAGGTTCCGAAGTTTATAGAATCTGTATTTAATATTTCTAAATTAGCATTAAGAATTGTAAAGCTTACAGTGATGATTCTATCATAGCTATTTTGTAAAAATCCAGATACAGCATAAGATTCTACTGCAGTGGCATCCAAATATCTTGCAACATTTGGCGTTTGAGACCCTTCATCGAAATCATTTGTTGGGCTATTACTCATGTCTTCATCTTCTAAACGCGTAGGTACACCATCACCGTCATCATCGTCATCTAGATAGTTTGGTAAGTCGTCTCCATCTGTATTTAGGGCGTCACTAAAATCGCCATCATCATTAACATCAGGATTTTCGTTTTTTGTAAGTACATTATCATTGTCATCATCTACATCGAGATAATCTGGTATTCCGTCCGTATCACTATCTGTTGGATTAGTCGATGGATCATTATCTCCATCTGTATTTAAGTCTTCAATTTCAGTTGGTATGCCATCATCATCCTGATCTACAAATGTTGTAACAAATTCAGCAATAGCTCCAGAGGCAGCTTCGTAATCATTTGTAATATTAACGGAAGGATCTGGAATTAATGCACAAATTAAATCTTCAGGATTTCCATTGTAAGTTCTGTAATTAAATCGAATAGTAGTCGCATTAATTACCAATTGGTCTGTATAAGGCGATTCAGTTGGGTTAAAAATAAGGTCATTTGCACTCGTTGCAGGAAAAATTAAGCTCAAAGACTCATATGGAGTGTTTTTAATTTTATAAAGCAAATAATCTTCAGAAACCTCTGAGCAAAGTGTTAAGTCATCTTCAAAGTCTAATACGACTTCAAAAACATCACCATCGTTGCAAGTTGTAACTAATAAGCATAAGCTAAAAATGTAAAGTAATTTTCGCATTTTAAAATATTTGAAAACAAAAATAAGTGATTTGCAATTTATAACGTTGCTATTAACGAATAATTTTAATTGACCAATTTTTAGATTTTAATTGCCGTTAGATTGTTGCATCTTTGTAGTAACATTAAGGATTATATGAAAACAATATATTTAGATAATGCGGCCACGACTCAAATGCGCATGGAAGTAATAGATAGAATGACTGAGGTTATGAAATCCAGTTTCGGTAACGCCTCATCAACACATAGTTACGGTAGGTCATCTAAAGCTGTTATTGAAAATTCTAGGAAGCGTATTGCAAGTCATTTTAATGTTTCTGCTTCTGAAATTGTATTTACCTCTGGAGGTACTGAAGCAGATAATTTAGTCCTTAACAGTGCTGTTCGAGATCTTGGAGTTCAAGAAATTATTACATCTAAGATTGAGCATCATGCCATATTGCATACCATAGATCAATTAGTGAAAACACATTCCATTTCAGTACAATATCTTAATGTTGATAAAAAAGGAGTCGTTGATTACAACCAATTAGAATCGGTATTGAAATCTGATAAAAAACAGTTGGTGTCATTAATGCATGTCAATAATGAGATAGGTAATAAACTCGACATAAAACGTGTTGCTGATTTATGTAATGCAAATGATGTCTTGTTTCATAGTGACACTGTGCAATCTATTGGGCATTACGAGTTAAATTTAGAGGAGATTTCTATAGATTATTTGGCGGCTAGTGCTCATAAATTTCACGGACCAAAAGGGGTTGGTTTTGCCTTTATCAGAAAAAATTCTGGATTGAAACCTTTAATTTTTGGAGGAGAGCAGGAAAGAGGTTTTAGGGCAGGGACAGAGTCTATCCATAACATCGTTGGTTTAGATGAGGCGCTCAAATTATCGTATGACAATTTAGAATCAGAACGCAGCTATATACTTGGACTTAAAACATATTTTATAGAACAATTGATCAAAATATTCCCAAATACCACCTTTAATGGAGACTGCAGCAATCATGAAAATAGCACCTATACTCTTGTAAATGTCTGTTTGCCAATCGCACCTGAAAAGGCCCCTTTATTGCAGTTTCAATTAGATTTAAAAGGTATTGCCTGTTCTAAAGGAAGTGCATGTCAAAGTGGGAGTTCTCAAAATTCGCATGTGTTGTCGGAAATATTGAGTGAAGAAGATCTGCTCAAACCATCTGTTCGTTTTTCATTTAGTACGTTTAATACAAAAGATGATCTCGACTATACGATTAGTGTGCTAAAAGAATTTATTGAAAATTAGAAAGAATAATCTTTTAATTACCGATAATTTCTTTGGCGACATTCCATACAGATTGTTTTCCATATTCTCCATAAAAACAAATATAGTTTCCATCAGGTTTAATGATTACAAAATTGCCATAAGGTATATGAAATGGAAAAAACAAATTCTTAATAAAGTGTTCTTCATCTTTAACCCATAATCGTTTTTTTCTTTGGAATTTCAAGTCTTCAATATCATTATAAATCCAATACATATTAGAATCGATAATCCTATCTAACTTCCTTTTATAGTCGTTATGATAAATATTCCAACCCGTTGGTTTTTTTAAAGAAATAGGGTAATTGCCTGAAAAATAATTAATTACAATATGGCTTTTGTAGGATATTGGATTTGATTCTGAGATTGAATTAAGCTTAGATCTCAGTGAATCTAGGTCAGTTTTATTAAGCTTTCCATAAACTTTTCTGGGATGCAATACAGAAGTAGTACTTGTGTCATTTTCAAAAACCAAATGAAGATATTTTATTTCTCCTTCAACAAATTTTTTATTTGAATAGAAATATTCTTTTGTAATACGATGCCCTAAATGATCAAAATAAAATTCTTTTTTTTCTTGACTATAAGATGAAAATTGGAATATAAGAAAAAGAAAGACTAACGCTCTCATGCAGTTAAAACTTCGCAGAAAGTCTAACGTTAAATACTCTTGGTGATAAAAAATTTGGTATTGCATATTGGCGCTTGCTATACACGTCTCTAACCCAAGTGTTCGTTATAGAATTTTGAACATCAAACATATTAAATATTTCAACACCTATACTCAATTCTTTAAGTTTACTTTTCCACCCATTGTTTTTAGGTTTGTTAGCGTCTACTATAACATAACTCATGCCTAAATCGGCACGTTTATAATCTCGTAATCTGTTTTGATATTGGTATGGATCGGCATAGCTAGGAGAGCCTCCTGGCACACCAGTATTATAAACTAAGTTGAGGTACATTTTAAGATTCGGAATGTTTGGAACATAATCTTGAAATAAGACTCCGAATTTTAATCTTTGATCCGTGGGTCTAGCAATATAACCACGGTTATCAATATTTTCTTCTGTTTTTAAATATCCAAAACTAAACCAAGATTCAGTACCTGGAACAAACTCACCATTTAACCTAAAATCGATTCCATAGGCATAGGCTTTTGCATTGTTTTTTGCTCTATAGCGAATTCTAACATTTTCCAATGTATAAGGATTCACATCAGTCATATTTTTATAATATGCTTCAGTAACTAATTTAAATGGTCGTTCCCATATTTCGAAGCTATATTCATTTCCTAATACGACATGTAAAGATTTCTGAGCTTTTACATTTGGCTGTACAACACCTGAAGAATCTCTTAATTCTCTATAGAAAGGAGGCTGATAATATAACCCAGCAGCAACTCTAAATAGCATGTCCTTTTCCCAATCTGGTTTAATGGCGAATTGACCTCTCGGACTGAATACTGTTTGCGTCGAACTTGTTTCACCATTCTCATTTGGAATGTCACTATTCACAGTCCAATTATGAGCTCTAATACCAATATTATAAAACACTTCGTTGTTTCCTAATTCAGTTTTTTTGCTCCATTGCGCATAAGCTTGAAATCTGTCAATTTGGACTTGGTTTGTAGCTCTTACATTTTGAAATGCAACCAATGGGCCTTGATCTGGAGCATAAGGTTGTTCATTAAACGCATCAATAGTTGGTGGGTTGATAGAAAATCCTGCGCTATCGATTACTTCCCATTCTACCAGACGATCTCTAATGTCCTCATGGGTATATTTTAAAGACCACTGAAGAGTGCTTTTATCTTTAAGTTGATAATCTCCTTTGTGTTCAATATTTGTGATAAGTGCATCCAAATCATTTCTAGCATGCGTAAGTTGTGCGCCAATTCCTTCGCTAAATTCTACTTCACCTAAATCTTCGTCGCCTATATTGCTATTGACTTCTCCTAATCTGTACTGCGCTAAAATGTCGAAATATTCTTCTTCTGTAGTGTGATACATTGAAGCAATTAGCTTCAAGGTCAATTCATCACTTGCAAAATAATTTGCTTTAAAGGCTCCAAATGTTGTTAAATATTGATCTTTCTCTTGACCTTCATAAAACACTAAAAGTGCTAAAGGATTGTCTAGTGTTCCGAAATTAGTCTGTCGATTTTGAGGTTTAAAATCGTATTTGTTCAGAGATACATTTCCTAAAAAATTTAAATGAAATTTATCGGAAAATTTATAGGTTAAATATGTTTGGGCATCTGCAAATTTCGGCTTTACAATACCTTCAGTTTCTAAGGAATTTAAGAGTAAGCTATTGTCTCTATAGCGTAAACCAATAATTCCTGAGAGCTTAGAATCTTTGCTTACAGCCTCTGCAGCGATGCTTCCACCCATTAAGCTTAAATCGGTTCTAATGCCGAATTTCACAGGGTTTCTATAGGTGATATCTAAAACTGATGATAATTTGTCACCGTATTTTGCTTGAAAACCACCTGCTGAAAAATCAACATTCTGAACCAAATCAGTATTTACAAAACTCAATCCTTCTTGTTGTCCCGATCGAATTAAAAAAGGACGGTAGACTTCAATTTCATTGACATAAACCAAATTCTCATCAAAATTTCCACCACGAACAGAATATTGCGTACTTAATTCATTAGAGACATTAACTCCAGGAAGTGTTTTTAAAATATTTTCAACTCCGGGTTGTGCACCTTTAATAGTTCTAAGTATTTCAGGAGAAATAGTCGTGACACCTTCAACCGATTGCCGCGTATTACTATTGATTACAACAGTAGCAATTTGTTCGATTTCTATGTCCATTACCGGATTGAATTCAAACTCCTGTCCATTCTTTAAATTAAAAGTAACAATGATGCGTTTGTGTGATAAATGTGTGAATTCAATTGTCACATCTGTGTTTGCAGGAATTTTTAATAGATAAAAACCATTTTCGTTAGAGGTAGTACCATCATTACCTGCTTTAATATTTACATCTGCAATAGGATTTTGGTTGTCATCTAATATAATTCCTTTTAAGGTTGCTGTTTGAGCAAAACCAATTAAAGGAAGACAAAATAGGAGTAGCAGCGTAGAAAAATGTAGTTTCAAAAGTCGTAAGATTTATTTTCTAAAAAACGTTGCTTCAAATGTAGTATTATTTCCAACATTATCTGTAACAATTATTTTCAAATTGTTTTTAGTGTCTTTGATTACATTGTCATTAAAGTCGTAAGTGAGCAAACCGGTTTTGTAATCGTACTCCATTAAAATCCATTTATCATTAATAGTAGCTCTATAATTACTAATACCAGACAAGTCATCTGCAATTTTCACTTTTAAGTACCTGTATTTACTCAGCCATTTTCCATCCTGAAAATTAACAGCTTTAATAGTAGGTGCTGTGCTATCTGAATTTAGTGTAAACGTCCCAAATCTTTTTGTTCTTGCTGTTAATACATCGCCGTTCCTAGTCGTATTTATATAACTTGGTCTTTGATAATATCCATATAACGAAGCAATAAATAATTTGTTTTTGTCACCTTCTTTATAATTACTAATATCGTATTCTATATTAAAATACTTTTGTAATGGAATAATGTCTTTATGAAGTCTAAGCGTATCGCTATTTACTTTAAAGTCTAAATACATATCATCATATAAGCTGTTTTTAGGAATATAGACAGATATATTTTCTTCCTTAAATGTGGTAACCTGATCGGCATACGCATAATGTTTATGCAGTAAATCTTGTGGCTCTTCGATAAATGTTAAAGACAATTTGCCTTTAATAGGTATTGTGATCCATGCCTCATTTCCATTGAAATCTATTATTCGAGCTTTATATACAGAAGACGTATTGTCTTCGATATTAACGATGCCAAAAGCATCGATATCCTTAAGCATACTTAAAGAATTTCCCGATTGAACAAATAGTTTTTGAATCCTAGCGCGTTTCGTTTTGTAGATTTCGTAATCAATAAATCGATTCAGATGTTTGGTTTCATCAAAGGAAAATCGTTTGAAATCTATTTCAAATTTTTTATTCCCATTGAAAAAAGATTGAATATTACTTAGGCCATTTTTATTAGGTGCTAGATCCTGTTGATCATAGCTAACGATTCCAAAGCCAATATCTCCAAAAGCTTGAATTGGTTCAACAGAATAGTCTCCATTTCTGTTCGGAATTAAACGCAATTCAATGCGTTCGTTGGATTCATTAACGTGCGCACTCCTGTTTTGAGGGTAGGCGTAAACGGCGGAAACAAAAGGCGCTTTGGAGTCTTTAACAGTAATACCAAATAACATGGGATTTATTGGACGTTCGGCGTTGTCTCTAATTTCAAAATGTAGATGAGGGCCACCTGAGCCTCCAGTGTTTCCTGAATATGCAACAATTGAGTCAGCGTCTATTTGTAGATCTTCTGGATTTGGAAACAATTCAATTTCGTAGCTTTCATTTTCATACTGTTTGGCTTTTATGAAAGCTTCTATTTTAGGAGAGAACTTTTGTAAATGTCCATAAACAGTGGTATAGCCATTTGGATGTGTAATATATAGTGCTTTCCCGTAACCATAATGTGATATTTTAATACGACTGACAAACCCTTCAGCCGCTGCATATACTTTTAAGCCCTCTCTTTGCTGTGTTTTTATATCAAGTCCAGAATGAAAATGATTTGAGCGTAATTCTGCAAATGTCCCTGAAAGGACTAAAGTGACGTCTAATGGGTTTCTAAAATAGTCTTTTGGATACTTTATTTGAGCAAATCCTATATTAGAAAGGAGCAGTATTAAAAATAGTTTTTTCATGTACATTAGTATAACGCAGAAATTTCGATTTGGTATAAATATAGAAAATATTCTATACTAAAACAATTCAATATGAGTTTCATTTGTACAAATAAACATAATTATTGAAATGATGCTTAGTAATCTTGAAAATAAAATAGTGGCTTCCTCTTTTTTATAGAAACTAAAGAACGAAGAAGTAAGATATTTTAAAATTTATTGGAAAACAATTGTAATTATTGTTTTGGTATGTTAACTTTGTTACTTCAGTATTGAAATTTGTAAATGAGTAAAATTGAAGATATTGTAGATTCTTTAGAGAATAAAATCAGTAAAGTTTTGCATCAACTTGAAGTTTTGAAGCAAACGAATACTAAACTTTCGGAAGATTTGGCAATACAACAGCAAAAAAGTATTCTGCAACAGGAGGAAATGACTTCTTGGATTGAGAAATATGATGCACTCAAAATGGCAAATTCAATGCTTGGCAGTGATGAAAACAATAGAGAAACAAAGCTCAAAATAAACACGTTAATTAGAGATATTGATCATTGTATTGAACAAATATCTGAATAACGAAATTAGATTATTTCATGGCAGAACAGCTTAAAATAAAGTTATCTATAGCTAATAGAGTATATCCTTTAACCATAGCACCGAGCCAGGAAGAAGGACTACGAAAAGCAGCTAAGAAGATAGAAGCTATGATAAGTCAGTTTGAGCAAAATTATTCTGTACGAGATAAACAAGATGTATTGGCCATGTGTGCTTTGCAATTTGCATCTCAAGTAGAACAAAAATCAATAGATAAAGAATATGTTAATGAAGATGTTCAAAATAGGTTAGTTGCCTTAGATGAACTTTTACAGGCGCATTCCAATTCTTAACGTTCTTTTAAATATATTAGGTTACTGCCTACATTAGTTGTTATTTTTGATAAACTCAACGTTATTTCTTTAAAAAGGGTGAGTTTAAACTGTAAAACCGTGCTGCCTTGAGCAGATTTTTGATCAGTTTGTTAGCCCTAAACTTGTTTTAAGGAGTTTATACAAAATCGATAAGCTGATGTAGGCTTTTTTTTTACACATACATAAACTAACTAAACATGGAAACGAATACAATTTTATTAATTGTTGGAGGCGTAGTATTAGGCATAATACTTGGATATATAATTGCAAAAACTTTAGAGAAGAACAATGCTTCTAAGCTTATTAAAAGCGCTAAAAATGAATCGAATTCGATTTTAAAAAATGCGAAAAACGAGGGAGAATCAATAAAGAAAGATAAAATTCTTCAAGCAAAAGAAAAATTTATTGAATTAAAATCGGAACACGAAAAAGTAATTCTTTCTCGCGATAAGAAAATGGCGGAAGCTGAGAAGAGAACGCGTGATAAAGAATCTCAAACCTCGAATGAACTTTCTAAGGCTAAAAAAATCAATCAGGATATTGAAAAGAAAATTAAAGACTATGATTTTCGATTAGAATTTCTTGAAAAGAAAAAAGAAGAAGTTGAAAAAGCGCATAAAAACCAAATTCAACAATTAGAAGTCATTTCAAGTTTATCCGCAGAAGATGCAAAAGCGCAATTGGTTGAATCTCTTAAAAATGAGGCAAAGGCAGATGCCATGGCATTTGTTCAAGATCATATAGAAGAAGCCAAATTAACAGCACAGCAAGAAGCGAAAAAAATAATAATTAATACGATTCAACGCATTGGTACGGAAGAGGCAATCGATAATTGTGTATCTGTTTTCAATATTGAATCTGATGACGTAAAAGGTCGAATCATTGGTAGAGAAGGACGAAATATTAGAGCTATTGAGGCTGCTACAGGTGTAGAAATTATTGTTGATGATACACCTGAAGCTATAATTTTATCTTGCTTTGATTCAGTGAGACGAGAGATAGCGAGATTGTCACTTCATAAATTAGTAACGGATGGAAGAATTCATCCTGCTAGAATTGAAGAAATAGTTAAGAAAACTCAAAAGCAAATAGAACAGGAAATTATTGAAGTTGGAAAGCGTACAGTAATCGATTTAGGAATTCATGGTTTGCATCCTGAGCTTATTAAAATGGTAGGACGAATGAAATATCGTTCGTCGTATGGTCAAAATTTATTGCAACATTCACGTGAAGTCGCAAAACTTTGTGGTGTTATGGCCGCTGAACTCGGATTAAATCCGAAACTTGCTAAACGCGCTGGATTATTACATGATATTGGTAAAGTGCCAGATTCTGAGGCAGATATGGAAACGCCACACGCTATTTTAGGAATGCAATGGGCAGAGAAGCATGGTGAGAAACCGGAAGTATGTAATGCAATAGGGGCGCACCATGATGAAGTTGAAATGACCTCATTGCTATCTCCAATTGTACAGGTTTGTGATGCTATATCTGGAGCACGCCCTGGAGCACGACGACAAGTTTTAGATTCATACATACAGCGATTGAAAGATCTGGAAGATGTTGCTTTTGGATTCAATGGAGTGAATAAAGCATATGCTATTCAAGCTGGACGAGAATTAAGAGTTATGGTTGAAAGTGAACGTGTTTCTGATGAGCAAGCTGCTAATTTATCATTTGAGATTTCTCAAAAAATACAAACAGATATGACCTATCCTGGTCAGGTAAAAGTGACGGTAATACGAGAAACAAGAGCCGTAAACATTGCTAAATAAATATATGAAAAGACTGTCTGAAAAGTAAATTTTTCGTCAAACTGAACTAGTTTCAGTTTCTCATTAGTATTGTCAATCTGTTTATTGAGATTCTGAAATAAATTCAGAATGACGTATTTTCATTCTCTTCTGATAGCTTCATTTTCTAGGATGATATGCCATTAAGACGTCTTTTAAGTGACTTCTGTCTACATGCATATATATTTCTGTAGTCGTAATGCTTTCATGGCCTAACATCATCTGTATGGCTCTTAAATCAGCCCCGTTTTCCAATAAATGCGTGGCAAATGAATGTCTAAAGGTGTGAGGTGATATATTTTTTTGTAAGTCAATTTTAATCGCTAGTTGTTTTATAATTGTAAAAATCATTGCTCTAGTAAGTTGTTTCCCTCTGCGATTTAGGAATAAGGTGTCTCTAAATTCTGGATGAACATTTATATGTGATCGAATCTCCTTAAGGTATATATTGATATACTTTTGAGTATTGCTTCCAATGGGTACAAATCGCTGTTTATCGCCTTTTCCTGTCACTTTTATAAAGCCTTCATCAAAAAATAAATCGGATAGCTTTAAATGGGTTAATTCACTAACACGTAATCCACAACTATATAAGGTTTCTAAAATGGCTTTATTGCGTTGTCCCTGTGGTTTGGATAGGTCAATTGCCGAAATAAGTGTATCTATTTCTTCAAGACTAAGCGTGTCTGGTAGTTTACGCCCGGTTTTTGGCGATTCAATATGATCTAGTGGATTTGTAGTTCGATAATCTTCAAATACTAAATAACTAAAAAAACTACGGAGCCCAGATATTAATCGTGATTGTGATCTGGCATTAATAGTTTTTGCTAATTCGTATATAAAAGGTTGTAAGGTGTCATGAGTTATAACAGTAGGAGATACACTAATTTCATGGTTTTCTAAATATTTAATCAGCTTAAGGATGTCATACTCATAATTGTCTATTGAGTTCTGAGATAAACCACGTTCAATTTTGAGATAGTGTTTGTAGTCTTTTAGTGCGTTTTGCCATTTCATCTTTGTAAAAATAACACTATTAATTTGATTAATTAGAGCCAATTATATACGTATTTTGACGTATATTGCGTCTAAATTGTTAATAAGTTAATACATAAAAAGCTATTAATCAAAGTGTTATAAATTAATGTTAATTAAAATGTTAATAAGTCCTTAAAGAGGCTTCATTAATCCAAAAAAAAGTGTTTAGTTTGTATCAATCAATTTTAAAAACTTATAAATTATGAAAAAATTATTTTTAGTAGCTGTAGTTGCAGTTTTCGGATTTTCAAATGCCAATGCTCAAGAAGTAAAGTTTGGAGCGAAAGCCGGTGTTAATTTTGCTACCTTGGGTGGTGATGATACAGACGGTATTGAAAGCACAACTTCATTTCACGTAGGAGGTGTTGCAAATATTGGAGTATCTGATAAATTTTCTGTACAACCTGAGATTGTATATTCTTCTCAAGGTGCTAGTGAGGGAGGTTTCGATTTGAAACTCGATTATATTAATGTGCCAATTATGGCAAAATATGAAGTTGCTGATGGTTTTAGTTTAGAAGCTGGACCGCAAATAGGATTTTTAATGTCTGCTGATTTTGAAGGTACTGATGTTAAAGATTCATTTAAAAGTACGGATTTTAGTGCAGGTCTTGGTTTAGCGTATGAAATGGAAAGCGGATTAAATTTTGCCGCGCGTTATAACTTAGGATTAGGTAATATTGCAGAAGAGGATGAAGGAGATTTAAAGAATAATGTTTTTCAAATTTCTGTTGGATATTTCTTCAACTAATTAGAAAACAAAACAGTCAAAAAGGCAGCCATTGGTTGCCTTTTTTTTGTGCTAAATCGTAAAATATTTCTTAGAGCTAAACTTGGATCCATTGGCATTTAGTAAGACATTGTTAATAAACCTGTTGATAATAAGCGTATTAGGGCACTAATTGCTATTCAAAAAGTATATAGCTTGGTGGTAATCAATTCTTAAAATCTATATATTATGAAAAAAATTATTTTATTTGTTGCAATTGCAATGTTTGGATTTACGAGTGTTAATGCACAAGATATTCCTGCAGTTATTGGTGCTGACGATTTTACTCAAGGCTGGCAAAAAGGCGATTGGTTATTAAGTGGATCAATTAATTACAGTTCATCAACTCAAGATGAAGACAAGGACAATAGTTTTGCTATTATGCCAAGAGTTGCAAATTTTGTAACTCCTAATTTGGCGATTGGTGCTGAGTTTGGCTACATGTCCAGTACAATGGAGTTCGGTGGTTCTTCAAATAGTACACAAGAACAAAATACATTCATGGCAGGCCCATTTGCCTACTATTACTGTATGCCCGAAAAGCGATTTAGCCCTTATACTGGTTTGCATGTAAATTATGAAAGCACAGATTTTAAATCTAGTGATTTTAAAGAAAGTGGGTTTAGTGCTGAATTATCCATAGGTGGGAATTATTTTCTTAATGATGATTGGTCAATGAACCTTTCAGTTGGAGCCTTAAGATATAGTAGCGTAAAGGCAGATTTTGATGATGCTGAAGCTCGTAATGATTTTGGCATAGGGGTCGACCTTAAGAATGTTTGGTTTGGTGTGAATAGGAGATTCTAGAATATTTAAATATTAAATAGAAAGGGAAGCCATGGCTTCCCTTTTTTTGTGTGTAATAGCCTGAGCTCTATTGACATAGGAATATTCCTATAAATTGTGAAGAAATTTCTTGCAGGATTGATAACTTAAATATACTTTCGCCAGCTGAAATTTAAAACAATTTAAACAAATCTATTATGAAAAAAGTATTACTTATTGCTGCGGTTGCAGTATTCGGATTAACAAGTGCTAATGCACAAGATGAAAACAAAACAGGAAGTTTTGCTAAAGGAGATATCTACGCAAGTGGAACTGTTGGGTTCAATAGTTTTAAACAAGGAGATGCTAAGAGTAACGATTTTACATTCTCTCCAGCTGTTGGATATTTCATCAGTGAAAATATTGCACTTGAATTAAACTTATTAGTTGGAACAGGAGAAGACACTGCTGAAACTAAAACGTCTATGTTTGGAGGTGGTTTAGGAGCAACTTACTTTTTTACACCATCAAATGAATTTTCTTTTACATTAGGAGCTGGAGTTTCTTATGCAACAGCTAAAGTAGAACCAAATGGAGGAACTGAATCTAAAGTAAATGCATTCGGATTTGCTGTAGCTCCAGGTTTAAACTATTTCGTATCTAACTGTATCGCGTTAAGAGCTTCAATTGGAGCTTTATCTTATACAAGTGCAAAAGCTGATTTCGATGGAGCTGAAGCTGCAAATAACATTGCATTCAATTTAGATCTTTCAGATATTAACTTTGGTATTACTTACAAATTCAACTAAAAAGTTGATTATAATATTGAAAACCGAAGCTTATGGCTTCGGTTTTTTTATGCCTTATTTTTTAATACATTTACGTTATGAAGAAATTGATTATAATCAACGGGCCAAACCTTAATCTATTAGGAAAGCGAGAGCCTAATATCTATGGGAGTTTGTCATTTACTGAGTTTTTAGATGAAATAAAAGCAAAGTATACTCATTTTACTATTGATTATTTTCAATCCAATATAGAAGGCGAGCTGATTGATAAATTACATGAAGTTGGTTTTAATTATGATGGTGTAATTTTAAATGCGGCCGCTTATACACATACGTCTATAGGTATTGGTGATGCAGTTAGCGCTATTGAGACGCCTGTTATTGAAGTTCATATTTCAAATACATTTTCACGCGAAGACTTTAGGCATGTATCTTATGTTTCACCAAATGCTAAAGGCGTGATTATTGGTTTTGGGTTACAAAGCTATGAGCTTGCCATTCAAAGTTTTTTGTAGTGTCATTCTGAATAAGCTTTTGCGAAATGAAGAATCTCATTATTAAAAAAGGATTCTTCACTATGTTCAGAATGACATTACAAAAAAGTTCCGATTTTCATCGGAACTTTTTGTATTATTATTATTATTATTTAGAAGCTTACGTAAGAGATAAACGATAACGTTTCATTTTATAAATGAATCACTTCACCATAAGCATCAGCAACAGCTTCCATCACAGCTTCACTCATTGTAGGATGTGGATGCACAGCTTTTAAAACTTCATGTCCTGTAGTCTCTAATTTACGACCTAAAACAGCCTCAGCAATCATATCTGTGACACCTGCACCAATCATATGACAGCCTAGCCATTCACCATATTTAGCATCAAAAATAACTTTTACAAAACCATCCTTGTTACCTGAAGCACTTGCTTTTCCTGACGCCGAGAAAGGAAACTTCCCAACTTTTATATCTAATCCTTGCTCTTTAGCTTGTTTTTCAGTTAAACCAACGGAAGCAATTTCAGGAGAACAATAGGTACATCCTGGAATATTACCATAATCCAATGCTTCAACATGCTGTCCAGCAATTTTTTCAACACATAAAATTCCTTCTGCAGAGGCCACGTGAGCCAATGCTTGTCCTGGAGTTACATCTCCAATGGCATAGTAACCTGGAATATTTGTTTGGTAATAATCATTTACTAATATTTTATCTCTGTCTACTGCAATTCCTACATTTTCTAGACCAATATTTTCAATATTTGATTTTATTCCAACAGCAGATAAGATAATATCAGCTTCTAAAACTTCTTCACCTTTTTTAGTTTTGACAGTTGCTTTTACGCCTTTCCCAGATGTATCTACACTAGTCACTTCTGCTGAAGTCATTATTTTTATGCCGCTTTTCTTGAAGCTTCTTTCTAATTGTTTAGATACATCTATATCTTCAAGAGGCACCGCATTTGGTAAAAACTCTACCACAGTAACGTCAGTTCCCATAGAATTATAAAAATAAGCAAACTCAACACCTATAGCTCCCGATCCAACTACGATCATACTTTTTGGTTGCTTAGGTAACGTCATAGCTTCTCTATATCCAATAACTTTTTTGCCGTCTTGTGGCAAACTTGGCAATTCTCTTGAACGCGCACCAGTAGCAATTATAATATGGTCAGCACTGTATTCTTTTCCGTCGACTTCAATTTTCTTTCCCGCTTTCAATGTCCCGAAACCTTCAATAACGTCGATCTTGTTTTTCTTCATTAAAAACTGAACACCTTTACTCATACCATCAGCGACACCTCGACTTCGTTTTACAACGGCATCAAAATCTTTGTCAGCATCTTTAACTGATAATCCGTAGTCTTCTGCATGTTTTAGGTATTCAAAAACTTGAGCAGATTTTAAAAGTGCTTTCGTTGGAATGCAGCCCCAATTTAAACACACACCACCTAAACTTTCCTTTTCTATAATCGCAGTTTTAAAACCTAATTGAGATGCTCTAATAGCTGTTACGTAGCCTCCAGGACCACTTCCAAGAACAATAATATCGTATTTACTCATGAGAATATTTTAATCATTAATTGAAGCTACGAATTTACGAAACCAAATTTGAATATTAAATGATAGCTTGAAATTTATTATAGATCATCCGTGAAATGTTGTCTGCTTTTTATTGTGTTGAATTTTTCTTTGTTGTAGCTTGAAGAATGCCCTTTGGGGATTGATAATGAAACCCAGTCGCTTCCTTTTATTAGTTTACCTAGAAAAACAATTTGACCAATGTGATAGGCGTAGTGCATCATCTGCCTGTTAATGGCTTCAGTAACAGTATGTCCTTGATTTCTAATATAAACAATGCGCTCTAAATCCTCAATACTTAGCGATTGTATAACATTAAACAGGCAATTCCATCCTTGTTCCCATGCATCTATTATATCCGCTTTTGAATTGAAACAATCTTCGAATTCTAAATCACGTTGCCGCCAAGGTTTTTCCCCATCCGAGATTAAGAAGTCGGTCCATCGGCTTAACATATTACCTGAAATATGCATAACGATAATTGCGATACTATTGGAATCCGTTTTGAACTCTCGTTGTAATTCTGATAAATTAAGTTGTTCAAATGTTTTATCACCCAAACGTTTATAATAATCGAATTGTTTATTGATGCTTGTTAAATATGAATGTTTCATAATCTAAAAATAGTGACATTTATTCACACACATCATAATTCACGATAGTTAAACGTAATATCGTGATTCGTCAAAACTAATTGGTTTTTGGAACAAAAATCAATGCATCACCGTTAATACAATGTCGTTTTCCCGTAGTATCACTCGGACCATCATTAAACAAGTGTCCTAAATGCCCACCGCAGGTCGCACAATGTTCTTCATCTCTAGAATAGCCTAAATTAGTATCAGAGCCATAGGCAACGTTTCCCTTAATTTCTCTGTCAAAACTAGGCCAACCAGAACCCGAGTCATACTTATATTCACTTTTAAACAAAGGGGTGTTACAAGCCGCACAATGATATGTGCCGATGGCATCATTTTTATTTAATGGACTCGAAAACGCGCGTTCGGTTCCAGCCTGTCGCAATATATAATACTGCTCGGGAGACAAAATTAATTTCCATTCAGCATCAGTTTTTGAGATTGTATATTTTTTTTCAGGCGTGGTATTTACTTTTTGAGCATTAGTATTGCAACTAAAAAGTAATATTGAAAGGCAAAGGAATAAAGTACGTTTCATTTAAACTATATATTATAAGTACGGTTTTGCTATTTGTCGAAATTGAACTTGAAAGTTAACAACTTGAACCTTAATTATTTGTTTTTTTTGTGACTTTCTAATAAAAAAGGCGTCTTATTAAATGGAACGTTTTTTGTACCTTTATATCATTCATCTAAACACCTAAACCGTCAACTATGAAAACTAAAAATTTAATAATAGCCATTGGGACTATTGGTCTTTTCTTATCCTGCGCTACAAATCCTTTTACTGGAAAGAAAACGTTGGCATTAGTATCAAATTCACAACTTTTTCCATCGGCATTTGCACAGTATGATCAGTTTTTAACTGAAAATAAAGTTGTAAAAGGGACCGGTGATGCAGACATGATTAGAAGAGTTGGTCAGCGCATTGCTACTGCTGCGGAACGCTGGATGAATGCCAATGGACATCAGGGATATTTGGATGATTATAAGTGGGAATATAATTTAGTAGACGATAAAACGGTTAATGCTTGGTGTATGCCTGGTGGTAAGATTGTATTTTATACTGGGATATTGCCAATTGCACAAAATGAAACAGGTGTTGCTGCTATAATGGGACACGAAGTTGCACATGCTCTAGCAAATCATGGACAGCAACGTATGAGTGCTGGAATGTTACAGCAGTTTGGTGCTGTTGCTGGAAATGTTGCAATTCAAGATCCTAAATCTAGAGATATGTTTAATCAAGCCTATGGTATTGGGAGTACGGTAGGTGTCATGTTACCTTTTAGTCGAAGTCATGAATCACAATCTGATGAAATCGGTTTACGATTGATGGCAATTGCAGGTTACAATCCAGATGAAGCTTCCGAATTATGGAAGCGAATGAAAGCAAATAGTGGAGGTGAAGCACCACCAGAATTTTTGAGTACACATCCTTCCAATGACACGCGAATTGAAAACTTAAAAAATTGGGCTCCGGCAGCGAAAGATGAGGCAAAAAAATATGGAATTACTGAATTTAGACCGTTAGGAAACTATTGATTTTTTAAATTAAATTGTATTACTTTAGAAGCTGCTCATTTAAGAGCAGTTTTTTTTTATTTTATTATATGACAAATTTTCAAAAAGGAAGTAAAAAATTGTTAAATGCCTGGGCGTTTTATGATTGGGCAAATTCAGTGTATACCTTAACTATTGCATCTTCAATTTTTCCAATTTTTTATTCTGCACTGTTTTTAACCGATGATGAATTGGTATCAGCATTCGGATTTGAAATGAAACCAACGGTATTAATTTCAGTGATTACGGCTTTTACATTTCTAGTGGTTGCGTTTACATCTCCTATATTATCTGGTATTGCAGATTATGTAGGTAACAAAAAGAATTTCATGAAGTTCTTCTGTTATGTTGGTGGATTAGGTTGTATTGGATTGTATTGGTTCAGTTTAGATTATATTCATTTGAGTCTTCTGTTCTATTTCATGGGCTTGATTGGCTATTGGGGTAGCTTGGTGTTTTATAATTCCTATTTGCCAGATATCGCTTTTGAAGATCAACAAGATAGTATCAGTGCTAAAGGATTTTCTTTGGGTTACATAGGTAGTGTGCTATTGTTGATATTAAACTTGGGAATGGTCATGTATCCTGAAATGTTTGGCTTTGATATTGGAACCACTGAAGAGGCGCATAACCTGGCCAAAATTGAAGCCATGAAAATATCATTTATAACTGTTGGATTGTGGTGGATTATTTTTAGTCAGTATACGTTTCATGTGTTGCCTAAAGGGGTGTCATCAGGACATAAAGTGACCAAAGATGTCATCTTTAATGGATTTCAAGAGTTAAAATTAGTTTGGAAGGAGCTGAAGCAAAATTTAAGATTAAAACGCTATTTATATGCTTTTTTCGTATTTAGTATGGCAGTACAAACGATCATGTTGATGGCTGTTTATTTTGGTGAAAAGGAAATTGAATGGGCTACAGATGGTGAAAAAACGATAGGTCTTATTGGTAGTATTTTAGTGATTCAATTGGTTGCTATTTTGGGCGCTGTGTTAACCTCTAAGGCTTCTGCTAAATTCGGGAATATTAAAACCTTAATTGTCATTAATTTTATTTGGATGGGGCTTTGTTTCTATGCATACTTCATGATAACCCCTATACAATTTTACATTGCGGCAGGACTTGTAGGACTTGTAATGGGAGGCGTACAAGCGTTAGGGAGATCTACGTATTCTAAGTTTTTACCAGAAACAGAAGATACAACCTCTTATTTTAGTTTCTATGATGTGGCTGAAAAAATAGGTATTGTTATCGGAATGACCATATTTGCAGTTGTCGATCAAATTAGTACCATGAGGTACGCTATATTATTTCTTTTTGTTTTCTTTTTAATTGGTATTATTCTTTTATTTAGAGTGCCGAAAGAGAATCCGTAAAATGAATATTAATTAGTATGTTTACAGCTTCAAAAAAAAATATATTCTAAGTATGAAAAAAGTATCTCTTTTATTTTCCCTATTTATATTATTAACTGCATTTACATGCGAAAATGAACCACTAGAGGGTGATTTTTTGGAGGAAACCGATTTAAGTTGTGAAGAAGCTCTTCTAAATACGGTAGATGCAGCTTTAGCATTTGTTGATGCAACTGAAACGAATTATACAGAATTGTGTACGGTTTATAAAGAAGCACTACAAGCACAAATTGAAGCATGTGGAGATCCTGATGGCTCGTTACAATCAGGAGTTGATGCTTTAGGTAATTGTAATCCAGGAACAGGAGATGATTGTGAGAATGCTACGACGGCCGTTAATTTGGCGCAAGTAAATTTTGAAAATGCTAACCCAGATTTTTATACTGATTTATGTAACACCTATAAATTAGCATTGCAAAATCAAATAGATGAATGTGGAGATGATGGTAGTATACAAGCTATTATTGATGGTTTGGAAGATTGTACAATGGTGAATTTACCTCTTTATGAAATAGGAGATATAGGTCCTGCCGGTGGATTCGTGTTTTACGTGAATAATGACGGAGGAGGAATGGAAATTGCTCCAATTTCAACCCAATTTCAATCACAATGGGGTTGCTATAGTACTGACCTTAGTGGAACTCAGAGTGCATTTGGAACCGGAATTAGTAATACTAATTTAATTTTACAATATCATAACGATATCGATTTTTACAATAATCCGGAACAATGTCAGGCAGTGGATCCTGTGTCTGGAGTTTTTGTACAAAGTGTGGGAGATGTTGCAGCGAAAAATTGTGATGACTTTGTTTTTAATGGATTTGATGATTGGTACCTTCCTTCAATTGATGAATTGCATTTAGTCTATACCAATTTGCACGCCCAAGGACTCGGGGATTTTTCTGACGCATTTTTGTTTTTAGCAAGCTCAACTCAAGATCCAGAGAATCATTGGAGATTTTTAATTGTAAATTTTGACGATAATGGTGCTATTTGGGGAGACCCAAAAAGTGATTTGGTAAATCATAGAGCCGTTAGGTCTTTTTAAAGATTATTTTGAATTGTGAATATCTCAATTGATTGATGCTTATTTAAATTATTAAAATGCTAAAAATTAGTATGTTTGCATAAACCCAATAAAAATTTGTTATGAGAAAAATATCTGGTCTTTTGTGTTTGTTCGTGTTACTGTCAGCATTTACATGTGAAAATGAACCATTAGAAGGCGATTTCACTACAGAAACTAATGTGAGTTGTGAAGATGCCTTATTAAATACCATAGATGCGGCTTTAGCTTTTGCTAATGTTTCTGAAGACAATTATACTGAATTGTGTAATGATTATAAAGAAGCTTTGCAAGCACAAATAGATGCCTGTGGTGATCCAGATGGTTCTATACAATCTGGTATTGATGCTCTTGGTAATTGTAATCCTGGAACTGGAGATGATTGTGAAAATGCTACTATTGCTGTAAACTTGGCACTTGTTAATTTCAACAATGCGACACCTGCTAATTATACTGATTTATGTAACTCTTATAGATTGGCACTACAAAATCAAATTAATTTATGTGGTGATGACGACGGAACTTTATTATTAGAAATGGACTCATTAGGAGATTGTACCAATGATGTAGGACAGGATGAAGAGATTCCTGGAACATGGAAACTAACAGCTTGGATAGGAGAGGAACCAATAGATTTAAATAATGATGGCACGGAAAGTATCAATTTCTTGGACGAAATGGATTGCTATGAAAATGAAACGATTGTGTTTAGTGCTGACGGAACTGCCGTAGCAATGAGCACATCTTATGCCTCTTTTAATTTTGATATTGAAGTAGGTACTACAGATGAATACGATTATACAATCGATTGTATTATGGAAAATGAAAATACCGATTTAACTTGGACACAAAATGGAAACATAATTAGTGTTACAGATGCAGGTGTAACTACAGATGGAACATTGGATGGAAATCAGTTGTCAATATTTATTCCTGATGGATTTGTAGCTTTTAATGCAGATTTCACGGCAACAACTACTCAGGATTTAACATTTGTGTATACAAAACAATAATACTTAGTTTTATATTATTTAAAAAGCCGCTCTTTGTAGAGCGGCTTTTTTATTTTGATTGATGATTTTTATTAATTGCTACTGATACTACCAGAGCCATTAACCTTAGTGTCTTCCTTTTTTGGATTACCTCTATATTTTATATCTCCAGAGCCAGCTACTCTTGCTTTCAATACTTCATTACAAACTACTTTTGCATCCCCAGATCCCGCTAATGAAACGTCCGTGTTATTAGATTGTAAATCAAATCCATGAAAATCACCAGAACCGGCAACATTAGCTTCTAAATTATTAGTGTTTCCTTTTAGAGTTAAATCTCCAGATCCAGCTAAATTACCTTCAATGGAAGAGGCTTCAATATTCAAAACAACATCGCCTGAACCAGCAAGCGATACTTCGAAATCTGTTGCCGTAATTTTATCTTCATTCCATAAATCGCCAGAACCGGCAAGTGAAACTTCACTTATGTCCTTAAAAGGAATCGTGATTTTTATCGTTTTATTTTTACTTGGACTCAGATTTATGTTTTTCTCAGTTTTAATAATTAAATTATTGTCTTTAATTTCTGTAACTACATATTTTAATAAATTTTCTTCGCCCTCAATAGTGATCTTTCCTTCAGTTCCAGCAACTAATATATAGTCGAATGAACCTGCGCATTTTATGCCGTCGTAATCACTAGTTGTTCTTGTGATGGTTGTTACTTTACCATTCCCTTTAATTTTGTCACTTCCCCAATTGGCATAGGTTGAAGAAAATGATATTAAAAATGCAGCTAATACTAAAATTGATTTTTTCATGATTTATTATTTATTTTGATTGTTTAAATGTAACACTTCCATAACTTGAAGTAATTTTTATGTTGTTTGAGCTATTTGGACTACCAAAATTGCCTTGGTAATACGTGTCTCCTGATTCTACGATCTTTTTGGTGAATTCGAAGCCATTATGGTCTCTAAGAGAAGCATGTTCCAAATTGATATCGAAGTTGAAATTGTAACCCGCATCATGACCTATAGTTATCCCAACATAATCAGATTCAATTATAATATCTCCAGCATTTGCAGTCATTCGCTCTATTTTTATTGAACCATAATCTGCCTTTATTTTTACGTCTTTATAAATAGCTCCTAATCGTGTTGTTAAATAATCTCCATTTCCAGTAACGTTATTTACTTGCTTGATTGTTAGTCCACCGTAATCACAATTGTAAGTCATATCTTCTACTATTTCTATTACTGATTTTGAGTAATCAGCGGACAAAACTAAATTCTTAGCTTTGGCAACAGTAAATCCACTATAGTCAGCACTTATAGATCCACTTTTAATATATTCAAAATAACAGTTATTCGTATAATCAAAGCTTATGCTATTATCGTCAGCCATTAGCTCTTTAGTTGTTATTTTTCCATAATCACAACTAATACGTGCTCGTCCTTCTAATTTATCTAGGTTTATACTCCCATAGTCATTGCTTAAATCGACATTGTTAGTAATAGGCAGTTTAATTCTGTAGTTAATTTCCATATTTACAGTATTGCTATTATTCCATTTCCACCAAGATTTTTTCTTGCTTTTGTTAAAATGTGTTTTAGCTTCTACTAGGTTTGACGATGCATTAAATTCTACAGTAATGTTATCGAGTTTTTTTTGAATTTTTTCTTCGTCATTTCCATTAGTTTTGATATGCACTTCTATGATGATTTGTGTTCCGTCATAGGTTACAATATCAATGTTACCATAGCTATTATCTACTTTAAGAGTTGCATCAGAATTTACAGTAAACTCCTTCTTAATGGTTTTTTCTTTTGTATGTTTTCCACCCCAATTCGTAGTTCCTCCAAGTGCCATGGTCGGGACTAATACCAGTGCAAATATGATCTTATATAGTAATTGTGTCTTCATTTTTATTTTGCTTAAATTGTTTAACGTCTTCAATATTTATTAATACATTTTGTAATATTTCGATTCGAGTTTGAAAGTTTGAGATCATTGCGTAAATAACACGCTTATCATCTCCACTTTCGGTTAAATCCACTTTCAGAGATTTGTATTCAGTTTCTAAGATGTTCAACTGTTTCATTGCATCATCTATTAACACGCTTGTTTCTGGTGAACGTTCACTATTAAGAGTAGCTAGCTCCTTAGCAATTGTAGCTGTGAAAAAATCTTGTGTTTCTGCGAGTTCTGGAGATACACTTGCTAAATCTTTAATTTCTGGCTCTAGTTGTGTTATGGTAAACAAACTAACACAGATAACTATTGATGCGGCAATTGCCATTAACGGTTTCCAATAATTGATCTTTACTACATTGTTTTTGACAACGGTTTGATCTTGATTATTCAGTTTATCAAGAAATCTGTTTTGATGTCCCAAATTTGGAACTTCAATATCAAACGTGTTATTCAAGTCTTCAAATAAATTATCAATGGTAGTTTTTTTCATAACTTTTAAAATTGTGCCGAAGGCTGTAATTTCTGTCTTAAACTTTCTTTAGCCCGAGATATCATCGTTCTGCAGTTAGCTTGAGAGATCTTCATGATTTCTGAAATTTCTTCATAATCATAACCTTCAATTAAATGTAATGTTAAGCTCACTTGGTAATTTTCCTTAAGTTGCTTCATTGTGTCTAATACTTGTGAAGCTCTTAAGTTGGTAAACTCATGACTATCCGTAATTCCGGAGTGGTCTTCAACTTTATACATCACATCATCTAAAGGAACGTCGTTGTATTTACTGTTTTGTTTGTAATGGTAAATACTGTTGTTTATTACTATTCGTTTTAGCCAAGAACCAAATGTTGATACTTCTTTTAAGCTATCTAATTTGGTAAATGCTGTTAAAAAGGAATCCTGCATAATATCCTCAGCTTCAAAACCGTCTTTGACGATTCTGTAGGCTGTGTTATACATAGCTTTATAATATCGATTATAAACTTCCATCTGTGCACTCTGGTTGTTTACTTTACAAAGCTGTAATAACTCCTTTATATTTTGATTGGTTAGTGTCAAAAAACAAATGCTTTAGTATAAAGAGGAAGGTGTTTCAAATTTGTTACACTTTGTATGAAAAAAGTTTTCATGGTTATCTTAAGTAATGGCATAACTATTGAATTTATGTAAAGGTAAACAACTTTGATCTGATTTTAAAATACTGAAAATCAAAGAGAAACATATTAGTTAATATTAAAATTAAATATGTCTTCTGTATTTTTAATGACAGAATGACTTAAAAAAATATATGGCAAAATCTAAATTTACAAGTCTTGACAGTTTGTCATTTCAGGAGTTTGATGAAAATTCAGAATTAATTCCTTTAATGACACCCGAAGATGAAGAAGAAATTAATAAGGAGATATTACCAGAAACACTTCCAATATTACCACTACGTAATACTGTTTTGTTTCCAGGCGTAGTGATTCCTATTACTGCTGGTAGAGATAAATCTATAAAGCTAATAAATGATGCAAACAATGGGAGCAAAGTTATTGGTGTGGTGTCTCAAAAAGATGAAACTATTGAAGATCCTTCAGCAAAGGATATTTATAAAACTGGTACAGTAGCACGAATTTTACGTGTTTTAAAGATGCCTGATGGTAACACTACAATAATTATACAAGGTAAAAAGCGTTTTGAGATTGAACAAGTCACTACCGAAGAACCTTATATTACAGCAACAGTGAAAGATGTGTCAGAAGCAAGACCATCTGTAAATAATGAAGAGTTTAAAGCTATCATTGATTCAATAAAAGAACTAGCACTGCAGATTATAAAGGATAGTCCAAATATTCCAACGGAAGCAACTTTTGCAATTAAGAATATAGAAAGCAATTCGTTTTTAGTGAATTTTGTGTCTTCGAATATGAATTTATCTGTCGAGGATAAACAAAAATTATTGGAGATAAATGTGCTAAAAGAACGCGCCTTGGCTACACTTAAATATATGAATACCGAGTTCCAAAAACTGGAACTTAAAAATGATATTCAATCCAAAGTGCAAAGCGACATGAATCAGCAGCAACGGGAGTATTTCTTGCATCAACAAATGAAAACAATCCAAGAGGAATTGGGTGGTGTTTCATATGATGAAGAAATTGATGCTATGCGAGCAAGAGCTAAAGATAAAGTTTGGGATGATAAAGTTGCGGAGCATTTTAATAAGGAGCTGTCTAAATTGCAACGTATGAATCCTCAAGTAGCGGAATACTCGATTCAACGTAATTATTTAGATTTGTTTTTAGACTTGCCATGGAATGAGTTTAGTAAAGATAAATTCGATTTAAAAAGAGCTAAACGTATTTTGGATAGAGACCATTATGGCTTGGATGATGTGAAACGCAGAATTATAGAATATTTGGCTGTTTTGAAACTCCGTAATGATATGAAATCTCCAATTCTATGCTTATATGGCCCTCCAGGTGTTGGAAAAACGTCCTTAGGGAAATCAATTGCTGAGGCTTTAGGGAGAGAATATGTTAGAATTTCATTAGGAGGATTAAGAGATGAAGCTGAAATAAGAGGCCATAGAAAAACGTATATAGGAGCGATGCCTGGTCGAATTCTACAAAGTCTTAAAAAAGCGGGTACTTCAAACCCTGTTTTTGTTTTAGATGAAATAGATAAACTTTCGAGTAGTCATCAAGGGGATCCGTCTTCTGCCATGCTTGAAGTTTTAGATCCTGAGCAGAATAGTGAATTTTATGATAACTTTTTAGAAATGGGATTCGACCTTTCTAAGGTTATGTTTATAGCAACTTCGAATAGTTTAAATACAATTCAGCCTGCGTTATTAGATCGAATGGAAGTGATAAATGTCTCAGGATATACTATTGAAGAAAAGGTTGAAATTGCAAAACGTCATTTGTTGCCTAAACAATTAGGCGAACATGGATTAGAAGCGAAACATCTTAAAATAGCAAAGCCACAGTTAGAAAAAATTGTAGAAGGGTATACGAGAGAATCTGGAGTAAGAGGGTTGGAAAAGCAAATAGCCAAAATGGTTAGATATTCAGCTAAAAATATTGCAATGGAGGAGTCCTATGATATTAAGGTGTCTAATGATGATATTATTGAAGTTCTTGGCGCTCCTAAATTGGAACGTGATAAATATGAGAATAATAATGTTGCCGGTGTAGTCACAGGTTTAGCATGGACAAGAGTTGGTGGTGATATTTTGTTTATCGAGTCCATTCTATCTAAAGGCAAAGGGACACTTTCGATTACTGGTAATCTTGGTAAGGTTATGAAAGAATCTGCAACTATTGCCATGGAATATATAAAAGCAAATGCTGAAGAATTTGGTATTAACTCAGAAGTATTCGATAAGTATAATGTACATATTCATGTGCCAGAAGGCGCAACTCCAAAAGACGGACCGAGTGCTGGTGTAACGATGTTAACATCTTTAGTTTCGTTATTTACACAACGAAAAGTAAAAAGCAGTCTCGCAATGACAGGTGAAATTACGTTACGAGGTAAAGTCTTACCTGTTGGTGGAATAAAAGAAAAAATATTAGCAGCGAAAAGAGCTCGAATTAAAGAAATCTTACTTTGTGCTGAAAACAAACGTGATATAGAAGAGATTAAACCAGAATATCTGAAAGGGTTGAAATTTCATTATGTAACCGATATGAGTGATGTTTTAAAACTAGCACTCATGCATCAAAAAGTTAAGAATGCAAAAAAACTTTAGTCAAAAGAGGCAATCTAAAAAGTGTCATTCTGAATGAAAATGAAGAATCTGTAAAAAAGTAAAATTATGATTTTCAAGCAATTGAGATTTTTCGAATTTGCTCAAAATGACAATAAAAACACTTTTTAGACAGCCGTTTTTTTATGCTATAAAAATAAATCAATCATACATTCGTTTTAAGATAGATTTATTTACTTTGCAAACTTATGCTAAAGCCAATTGTCCTTATAATATGTGTCCTAATCAACACTCCTGTATTTGCCCAAGTTGGAGGTGAAGCCACCTTTCAATTCTTGAATTTGGTGTCTTCTCCACGTCAGGCAGCTCTTGGTGGTAAAATCTTGACTAATTACGACTATGATGTCACTGGTGGCTTATATAATCCGGCGTCTATCAATGCTGATATGGACAATCAGTTGGCATTAAATTATTCGAGTTATTTAGGAGGAATTAGCTATGGAACTGCCGCTTATGCTTATACTTGGGATAGGCATGTGCAAACGTTGCATATTGGGATGACCTATATTAATTATGGTAGTTTTGATGGTTATGATGAACAAGGCGTCTCAACTGGAGCATTTACAGGAAATGAAGCGGCATTATCAGCAGGATATGCCTATAATATTCCATTCACGGATTTTTATTTAGGTGCAAATGCAAAATTAATTACTTCGAAATTAGAACAATATAATTCCATTGGAGGTGCATTAGATTTAGGTGCAATGTACATTGACGAAGACCTAGAATTTCATGCTGCTCTGGTAATTAGAAATTTGGGGTTTCAATTTAAAACCTATGCTGGTTTAAACGAAAAATTACCACTTGAAATAAACTTAGGACTTTCTCAAACTTTAGAGAATGTTCCGATTCGTTGGCATTTGACATTTGAAAACTTACAAGAATGGCCAATTGGTGTTTCTAATCCGGCAAGAGCAACAACAGATTTAGATGGCAATCAAACTCAAGAAAAAGTAGGGTTTCTAAATGAAACATTACGTCATACTATTATTGGAGCTGAATTATTTCCGGATAGAGGTTTTAGTCTTAGACTTGGTTATAATTTTAGAAGAGCGGAAGAATTGCGTATTTTAGACCAAAGAAATTTTTCTGGATTGTCCTTTGGGATAGGCATAAAACTTAATAAAATGAGATTTAGCTATTCGCATGCAAGATATACGGGAGCATCAAATACAAGCTTTTTAGGATTACAAATTGATTTACGCTAATGGAATTAATTACAATTGCTATTGATGGATTTTCATCTACAGGGAAAAGTACAATTGCCAAGCAATTGGCAAAAGCCTTGGGATATGTATATGTTGATTCTGGAGCAATGTATAGAGCAATCACATTGTATGCAATGCAAAATCAACTTATAGATATTGATTGTTTTGATAGCAATCAATTGATTGAGCAATTGAATAGTGTAGAAATAGGGTTTTCGTTTAATGAATCTTTAGGTTTTTCGGAAGTGTATTTGAATGGACACAATGTAGAAACACAAATTAGAACTCTTGAAGTCTCAAGATTTGTAAGCCAAGTATCTACTATTCCAGAAGTACGTAAAAAACTTGTGGAACAACAACAGCTAATGGGTCAAAAAAAAGGTGTTGTTATGGATGGTCGTGATATTGGTACCGTTGTTTTCCCCGATTCTAAATTAAAAATATTTATGACGGCATCTGCAGAAACACGAGCTATTAGAAGATACGATGAATTAATTGCTAAAGGTGATAATGTGGTATTTGATGAGGTTCTAGAAAATGTAAAATCTAGAGACCATATAGATTCTACACGTGAAGATTCTCCATTAAGAAAAGCCGATGATGCAATTGAAATTGATAATTCAAATTTGACGCACAAACAACAATTTGATATGGTATTAGATTTAGCACATCAAATACTTAAAAAAGAAGCATAAAAAGAAATTGTAATCAGATTGCTTTTTTTATACTTTAGAATGCGTGTTACAAATTAGGAATAATCAATTCTTGTTTAGGATGAATTAAATCTGGGTTCTTTAGAATATCAGAATTTGCAGAAAAAATGCGTTTGTACTTCATGGCGTCTCCATAATATTGCTTGGCAATTTTCCCAAGAGTTTCACCACTTTTAACAGTGTGTCTATGGTATACAGATTCATCCGCTACACGAATGTCAGCTTCGATATCTGATGGGTTATCACCACCTATTGCTTTAATTCTATCCCATAATAAGTTCTTTTCGTATTGCGTTTTTGCAGTACCTCTAACTTTTAAAATTCCATTTTCTTCAGATACATCACCATTTTGAATGTTTAGTTCTTGACCTAGGTCTAAAACATTTTGATATTTTGCCTTTACCATAATATGTTTCATTTTTAATTAATAGTTCCTTGTAAATATATCAATTTAAACAGTGAATATTACCGACTACAAATCCATTTTTTTAACAATTTTAAATACTCTGTATCAATTGGTTGTACAAAACAGAATTTATTTGGGTTTGTATGAAATAAATTGTATTTTTGCACTCCTTTTAGCGAAATATTGGAAATATAAAAGGGTCAAATAAAAACTAAAATAACACTTCTGTGTGTTGCTCGCATAAAATTTCCAAGACATACAGAATACAAATTATTATCAGCAAAATGGCTGAAAGCAAAACAAAACAAGCTGAAGTTGTAGCAACTGAAGCAGTAGAAACAGTTGAAACTACAACTGTAGCAGCTCCAGAAGTTTCTGAAGCACAAGCAAATCCAGACAAGTTCTTAGAAGAGTTCAATTGGCACAATTACGAAGAAGGAATTGATCCTGTTGAAGATTCTAAATTGGTAGAATTTGAAAAATTAGTATCTGAAAATTTTGTAGACACCTTAAATGACGAAGTTGTTGAAGGTCTTGTAATACATATTTCTGATCGTGATGCTATTATCGATATCAACGCAAAATCTGAAGGTGTAATCTCTTTAAATGAGTTCCGTTACAACCCAGATTTAAAAGTTGGTGACAAAGTTGAGGTATTAATTGATGTTCGTGAAGATGCAACAGGTCAATTAGTGTTATCGCACAGAAAAGCTAGAGTAATTAAAGCTTGGGATCGTGTAAATAGTGCTCATGATACTGGTGAAATCGTTAACGGTTTCGTTAAATGTAGAACTAAAGGTGGTATGATCGTTGACGTATTTGGTATTGAAGCATTCTTGCCAGGTTCTCAAATTGATGTTAAACCAATTAGAGATTATGACCAATACGTAAATAAAACTATGGAATTTAAAGTTGTGAAAATCAACCACGAATTCAAAAACATAGTGGTGTCTCATAAAGCGCTTATTGAAGCTGATATTGAAGAACAGAAAAAAGAAATCATTGGTCAATTAGAAAAAGGTCAAGTATTAGAAGGTGTTGTTAAAAATATTACATCTTATGGTGTGTTTATCGATCTTGGTGGCGTTGACGGATTAATTCATATTACGGATCTTTCTTGGTCTAGAATTAATCATCCAAATGAAATCGTTGAATTAGATCAAAAACTTAACGTTGTAATCCTTGATTTTGATGAAAACAAATCAAGAATCCAATTAGGATTAAAACAATTAAGCAAGCATCCTTGGGAAGCGCTAGCTGAAGACGTTAAAATTGGAGATAAAGTAAAAGGTAAAGTTGTAGTAATCGCTGATTATGGTGCGTTTATTGAAGTAGTTGAAGGTGTTGAAGGATTAGTTCACGTAAGTGAAATGTCTTGGTCAACGCATTTACGTTCTGCTCAAGATTTCGTTTCTGTTGGAGATGAAATAGAAGCAGTTATCTTAACTTTAGATAGAGAAGATCGTAAAATGTCTCTTGGAATTAAGCAATTAACTCCAGATCCATGGACTGATATTACTAAGAAATATCCTGTAGGTTCTAACCATACTGGTATTGTACGTAACTTCACAAACTTTGGTGTTTTTGTTGAATTAGAAGAAGGTATCGACGGATTAATTTATATCTCTGATTTATCTTGGACTAAGAAAATTAAACATCCAAGTGAGTTTTGTAATGTTGGTGATACATTAGACGTAGTTGTTTTAGAATTAGATGTAGAAGGACGTAAATTAAGTTTAGGTCACAAGCAAACTACAGATAATCCTTGGGACAAATATGAAACTGAGTTTGCATTAAATACAGTTCATACCGCAGAAATTACTGAAATGGTAGATAAAGGAGCAACAATTGATTTTAATGAAGATATCGTTGCATTCATTCCTTCGCGTCATTTAGAAAAAGAAGATGGTAAGAAACTTAAAAAAGGAGATTCTGCAGAGTTTAAAATTATTGAATTCAATAAAGAATTTAAACGTGTAGTTGCTTCTCATACTGCAATCTTTAGAGAAGAAGAAATGGCAAATGTAAAAGCTGCTGTTAAAAAGCAAGAAAGTCAAGCTGCTGAAGCGAAGCCTACTCTTGGTGATGCTAATGATGCTTTACAAGCGCTAAAAGATAAAATGGACGGAAAGAAATAAGTTTCTGAAAATTTAAATTTTTAAAAAGCCTTCATTAATATGAAGGCTTTTTTTATTGTCTATAATTCGAATACGTCATTGTACACTACAATTTTTTAACTTAACTTTGTACTCCAACATAGGTTTGGATATTATATGAGTCAAAAAGTGTTACTTAATTCTATAGAGGTAAACATCATTCTTCATCGACTGGCTTGTCAACTTATTGAAAATCACAAGGACTTTACGAACACCGTTTTAATTGGAATTCAACCACGTGGAAAGTATTTAGCAAATCGATTGGCTCTGGTACTAAAAGAAGAGTATAAGATTAAAAATGTGCAATTGGGTCATTTGGATATTACATTTTTTAGAGATGATTTTAGAAGAGGAGATAAAACTTTAGAAGCCAATACGACTGAGATTGATTTTATTATTGAAAATAAAAACATTGTATTTATAGATGATGTATTGTATACAGGACGTAGCATTAGAGCTGCTTTAACTGCTATTCAATCTTTTGGAAGGCCTAATGAAATAGAATTATTAACGCTAATAGATAGACGTTTTAGCCGACATTTACCAATTCAACCTAATTATAGAGGACGACAAGTAGATGCTATAAATGAAGAAAAAGTTATCGTAAACTGGAAAGAAAATGGAAACGAAGATTCCGTTTATTTAATTAATAATTAAACCTATGAGCGAATTAAGTGTCAACCACTTATTAGGAATCAAATATCTTAACAAACAAGATATTCAGCTTATTTTTGAAACTGCTGATCATTTTAAAGAAATCATCAACAGACCAATTAAAAAGGTGCCTTCGCTTAGAGATATTACCATTGCGAATTTGTTTTTTGAAAACTCTACACGAACAAAGTTATCGTTCGAACTTGCAGAAAAACGTTTGTCTGCCGATGTGATAAATTTTTCAGCGTCACAATCTTCAGTAAAGAAAGGAGAAACACTGATAGACACAGTCAATAATATTTTATCAATGAAGGTGGATATGGTTGTGATGCGTCATCCAAATCCTGGTGCTGGAGTGTTTCTATCGAAACATGTTGATGCAAGTATTATTAATGCAGGTGACGGTGCCCATGAGCATCCAACACAGGCGCTTTTAGACAGTTATTCTATTCGAGAACGCTTGGGTAGCGTAAAAGGAAAAAACGTTGCTATTGTAGGAGATATTTTGCACAGTAGAGTTGCCTTATCAAATATTTATGCGCTACAACTTCAAGGTGCCAATGTAATGGTTTGCGGACCAAAGACACTCATTCCAAAATACATTGATAAATTGGGAGTTAAGGTAGAAACAAATTTGATAAAAGCTCTTAATTGGTGCGATGTTGCAAATATGCTTCGTGTTCAAAATGAACGCATGGATATGAGCTACTTTCCAACTACTAGAGAGTATACACAACAATATGGTGTGACCAAAAACATATTGGAATCACTGGATAAAGAAATTACCATAATGCATCCTGGACCTATAAATCGTGGTGTTGAAATCACGAGTGATGTTGCAGATTCTGAACACGCTATTATTTTAGATCAAGTACAAAATGGCGTCGCAATTAGAATGGCTGTGATTTATTTATTAGCTTCTAAAATTAAACACTAAGACTATGATTTTTGATAAAGACGGGAATATTACAATTATCACCCAAGAAAAAGCAACTACGATTGAATTGATTAAAAAACTTGAAGTCTTATATGAGCGTTTCAAGAATAATAATGTCATAATTAGTCTAACAAGTTTACAGCCTATTCCTCTGGGACAGATTGTTGAATTTTTGCAAATATCAAATAAACATCGAGCTGCCAAGTATTCATTTGTGATTGTTACCAATCAAACAAATTTGGATGAAACTCCCGATGAAATTGTTGTTGTGCCTACAATGCAAGAGGCTTATGATATTATTGAAATGGAAGAAATTGAGCGTGATTTAGGGTTTTAAAATCATGAAACTAACTATCTTAGGCTGTTATAGTGCAACTCCCAAAACCAACTCAAATCCAACAGCACAGGTTTTAGAAATAAAGAATCATTCTTTTTTAATTGATTGTGGTGAAGGTACTCAAGTTGAACTACGAAGGAATAAGATTAAATTTAATCGAGTCAAACATATATTTATATCTCATTTGCATGGCGATCATTGTTTTGGATTAGCGGGATTAATTTCTACGTTTAGATTATTAATACGAGAAGTTGACTTACATATTTATGCACCTAAAGGATTAAAAGAAGTCATAACACTTCAAATGAAATTAGCAAATTCATGGACCAACTATCAGCTTATTTTCCATGAACTAACTTCTAATAAATCCGAACTTATTTTTGAAGATGATACTGTAACAGTGTATACAATTCCATTAAAACATCGTGTTTATACCAATGGTTTTTTATTTAAAGAAAAATTAGGCGAACGCAAATTGGATATGAATGCAGTCCTTAATGCCGATATTGATATCGCATATTATAGGAAACTGAAACTCGGTTTTGATGTAGAAAATAAATCTGGTAAACTTATAGAAAACAACTCAGTCACGAAATCTGCAAATAAGCCAAAGAGCTATGCTTTTTGCAGCGATACAGCTTATAATGAGGATATCGTTCCAATTTTAAAAGATGTTGATGTATTATATCATGAATCTACTTTTTTAGATAAACATGAAAAATTGGCCGATCCTACTAAACATAGTACAGCGAAGCAAGCGGCTTCAATTGCGAAGCAATCTAATGTGAAAACCTTGATATTAGGGCATTATTCAACGCGGTACGATGATTTAAATGCGTTTAAATTGGAGGCACAAACTATTTTTGAAAATGTTGAACTCGCAGATGATGGTAAAATATTTGAATTCTAATTAAATTCTTTCAAATTTTTAATCCAGTTAATGGCTTCATCTAAATTGATACATCGCTTTAAACTAGGTTCAGAAAACCGTTTTTCAATTGTAGCATTCATATAACCGAATTCGTTGAATGTTACAATAGCACTAGCTACAATGAAGCCATATTGCTCTTGAAAATCTACCCATAGCTTAGGATCTATAGAATAAGAGTTAATACGATTTGAAATATAACCAATCTTTATAGTGTCGCCATAGTGTTCCCTAAGAATATCGACCACTTGTTCAATCTTATACCAATTGAAGTGAATCCCTTCATAAAGTTCTGCAATAACAAATTTATCACACAAATAGAATTCTCCAAAGGGGAACTCTATTTTAGAATGTTTCAATAACTCGGAATACCTACTGTCTTTAAATTTCATTCAAGGAATATTAAGACTAAAGTTATATGATATTATTAGACTTTGAAAGTAATATAAGACTTAATCCCTCAATTTTTTTGCTCATCTTTGATTATTAAGGTGTTGTGATTCAACGTATAATTTAAATTGATTTAACCATTTTTGAACCTGCTTTTTGAATAGGCTAGGAGCAATTGTTACCAGTATATTAATTATAAACCCATTGAATTTTGTGTATTCAATTTCAGTAAAGTATTGTGTATTATAGTCATCAATTGGTATGAACTTTACGTACATTGTATTGGTAGTGTGTTTATGTTCATACAAAGCCCTAAACTCATTTGGCAGATTATTTTCAATAATGGTTTCAATTAATTCTAATTTTTTATAATTTAATTGAGAGACTGCACCTTTGTTTCCTTTATTACCGCTAATATGAATTTTAGAGATAAAGCCATCTTGAAAATGCTTTTGTTGTTCAGGATCTTCAAATATTTGAGTCACTAAATTTAATGGGGCTTTAATGTTTACAGAGCAAGTGAATTTCATATGCGAATATTTACCCACTAAACTTACTTAAAATCCTATTCCTTTTAATTTTAAAAACTTGTAAATTGCAATATGGAAAAAGATTTAGGAAACTATCGAAAATCATATGAAAAGCATGAATTACTTTTAAAGGATGTTCCAGATAATCCGTTAGAGTTATTTCAGAAGTGGTTTTTTGAGATTGATCAATTTTTTCCGGAAGATGAAACTAATGCTATGACTATAGCAACAATGGGTTTGGATGGATATCCGAAAAACAGAGTAGTGCTCTTAAAGAAGTATACCTATGAAGGATTTATTTTTTATACCAATTATAATAGTGAAAAAGGCAAAGCCATATCTGTAAATCCAAATGTGTGCTTGTCTTTTTTTTGGCATGGTGCTGAACGTCAAGTAATCATTAAGGGAGCTGCCGAAAGAATTGCAGAAAACTTAAGCGATGGATATTTTGAAACTAGACCACGCGGAAGTCAATTAGGCGCTTTAGTCTCCAACCAAAGTGAACCTATAGAAAGCAGAGATGCCTTAGATGAGGAATTAAAGCAATTAGAGGAATTTTATCAGGGAAAAGAAGTTGAACGTCCAAAGCATTGGGGTGGGTTTATTGTGAAGCCCGTTGAAATAGAGTTTTGGCAAGGACGCCCAAATAGGCTTCATGATAGAATTCGGTATACATTAGATAAAGATTATAACTGGATGATTGATAGGTTATCTCCTTAGTTCCAATTTAAACAGGTAATAAAGAAAATGCCAACTGCCTTATCACGATGAAACACATGTTTTAATCGTTGTAAGGCATATTTTTTACATACAATTGTGTATTTCATCGATGATTTGCATAATATTTCGATGAAATGCATGTTGTTCATCGATTTTAACATTTCTTTAACAGTCTAAGTCCTCTAGTCTTCTAATTTTACTACACCAAATCTAAATTACCCTCTTATGAAACCTACTATGTACCTGCCAATGATGGCGTTAATGGCTTTGTTGACTTTTTCATGTTCAACTGATAATATGCCTGATGAAAGTGCAAATGCAATTACGTTGCAAAATGCACCTGCGGCTAAAAATATAGAAATTGAGATTTCTGAATTGATAAACGCACATAGGATAAATTTGGGATTAAGTCCCTTGAATAATTTAAATGTGATTAAATCTGTTGCATATTCTCACACAGATTATATGGTAACTGTAAATGATGTAAACCATGATAATTTCTTTCAAAGAAAAGAAAGTCTAATACAAAATGCATCTGCAACCAAAGTGTCGGAAAACGTGGCCTACGCCTTTAATTCTGCTGAATCTGTTGTAAATGCCTGGATTAATAGCGATGGACATAGAGCCAACATTGAAGGTGATTTCTCAGATTTTGATATTTCTGCAGAACAAGATGACGAAGGTAGATGGTACTATACGAATATATTCATTAAACGCTAAGTTTTATTAGAATTGATTAATAGTTAGTTTATTAAGAAAACCGCAAATACAAACTGTAATTTGCGGTTTTTTTGTGCTTTAAAGTGAAAATAAAAGGGGCTAAGTAATATTTGTGTTAGGACGATGTAACTTTAAAATAATATTGCAGTCTTACTATAAAACTTAATTCAATTATAGTATTATGCATTTAGATATTACGAAAAAAAAACCAGCACACAATTATAAAAGCTTTTTAATTGATTTAATTATCTATATCTCAATAATGTTTCTTATTAGAGAAGTTTATTTTGAGCGTATTGGATTTATAGCAAATGGCCTATTTTGGTCTATTTCGACATTAATAATTGCGATATGGAGAATGAAAGTACGCCAGATAACATGGAGAGAGTTAGGCTTAAAAAAACCTAAGAACGCTCTAAAAATGTTTGGTGTTTCATTTTTAATTGTAGTTGGAGTCATTGTTTCTATACTTGCTTTTGAAATGTTGAAAGATTATTTGCCTTTTTCATTAGTTTCTGATACCTCAGTAGAAAGTGCTCCTTCTAAATTTGGTAACCTTAAAGATAATTGGAAATTGTTCTTTTCAATAATACCGTTTGTTTTAATAGAATCCTTTCTTGAGGAAATTTTAGATCGTGGGTTTTTATTAAATTGGATTGAACGCACGTTTTCTATGACGTCGTTTGCAACACTAATTGCTGTGGTATTACAAGCTGCGATATTTGGATTTAGACACTCAAATGATTTTTCGGAACGCTCTATAACTGTTGGTTTAATTGGATTAGTTATGGGGATAGCATATGTTAAATTTGGACGTAATTTATGGCCGTTGATTATAGCACATTGTTTTTTGAATACCATTTCTATGTTAGATAGGGTTTAGAGACTGTGAATGAAAGTATTGAAATAAAAAAAAACAGGCCATTAGGCCTGTTTTTTTTGTATTTAAATTGAGGGTAATTTAATCCTTCAATATATAAAAATAGGAGCGTCTGTTTAATTGGTGTTCAGCTTTAGAACATTTTACACCATTAGAACATTTATTCAATAATTTTGTTTCACCATATCCAATAGCGCTTTCTAAACGATTAGCTTCAATGCCTCTAGATACTATATAATCTCTTGTAGATTTGGCTCTTCTATCCGATAATTTGATATTGTATTTATCACTTCCTCTACTATCAGTATGAGATTCAAGTTTTATTACCATCGTTGGATTTGCTCTCATGACATCAATAATATGTTCCAATTCATATTGCGCATCAGTTCTTATGTTCCATTTGTCAAAATCAAAGAAGATTGGATTGATAACAATTTGATTGGCTTTTATTAAAGATTCTAGATATAAATCTGCTTCATTAATTTTTTCATTTTCATTATCAGTTTCTACGTCTTTTTGATCGTCTTTATAATCCGTTTTATTACCTACTACAGTATATTTTTTATTACAATCAACTTCAAACTCATAAGCTCCATCTTCGTCTGAGGTTACTTCTCCAATTTCCTTACCAGTTTCATCTATAAGTCTTACTGTTACATTGCTTAGAATTGCACTGGTTTCTTTATCTCGCGTAATACCTTCTATTTTTTGAGAGCATACATACGCTTTGAAACTATAGATGTCATCACTTCCTTGTCCTTCAGGACGATTTGATGAGAAATAACCGAAGCTTTCTTCATCACTAGAGTCAATAAAGAATGCAAAATCATCATAACCACTGTTATAAGGAGCGCCCATGTTTACTGCTTTCGCAGATGGTTTTTTTAGAACTTCAGATTTCATAATATCTAATAATCCTAGATTTAAATGTCCATCCGAAGAAAAATAAAGGATACTATCTTTACTCACGAAAGGAAACATCTCACGACCTTTAGTATTTACAGTTTCTCCCATATTTCTAGGCTCACTATAAGAATCGATTCCAAGGATATCTACTTCATAGATGTCTGTCAGACCCAAACCTCCATCGCGATCAGAGACAAAGTATAATTTTGTGTTGTCTGCATTTAACGTAGGATGCCCCGTAGAGTAAAGCTCATCATTAAAAGGTAACTCTTTTATATTTTCCCAGCTTTCACCTTCAAGGGTTGCCTTATAAATTTTTAAATGTGTGGTTCCTTTTTTATCGTAATTTAATTTGTTTTTTCTAGTGACATTATCTCGTGTGAAATACATTGTTTTACCATCATTGGTGATGGCTACCGAAGCCTCATGATATTCAGAATTCAACTTAGAGGCGCTAATTAAATCGGGTGTGCCAAATTCAATTTTTCCATCTTTTTCTTCAACCGAAGTTTGATAAATGTCTAAAAAAGGTTCTTTATTCCAAGTGTAAATTTTACTATTATCTCCTCGCGAAGACGCAAAATATAATTGATTATTATGGATATAAGATCCGAAATCTGATAGACCAGAGTTAAAAGGTAAATTCAAAATATTAACAATTATTTTATCATCTTTTTGAGATAATTTATCCATTTTTTCAACATCAAAATCTTCAAAACGTCTGTCATTATTTTGCAGAGTTTTAAAGGTCTCAATTTGTGTATTTACCTCGTCATATTTCCCTAAACTTTTTAAAGATTGGATATATTTAAAGATGTATTCTGGATCTATACTTGTTTCATATTTGTTAATGGCTTGTGCATACCATAACACTGCTTTCTCAGAATTGGAATTATTATAATAGCAATCTCCTAAACGCGTTAGAACATGCTTACTATCGTCTCCTTTATTCACCGCAGCTTCATAAAGTTCACTAGCTTTGACATAAGCATAGTTGCTAAAAAACTTATCGGCGAGCTTTGTTTGAGCTACCATGAAAGTGCTACCTAAAGCGAATATTAATATACATAATTTTGTTTTCATCGTGATGTGTTTTTTAGAAGTATCTAGGCGATTTAATTCGTTTACTCTTAAATATTTCGAACATAATTAGAACTTCATGGGTTCCACTTGTATAGGCTCTTAAGTCTGAAATCGGATATTCGTAAGCATATCCTAAACGTAATTGTTTAGACACTTGGAAATCAGCGATTCCTCCGATGGCTGCGGTAGATTCATTTATTCTATAGGATCCCCCTAGCCAAAACGTTTCATTGAATAAAAAGTTTGCTGTTATATCAAAAGATAATGGCGCACCATTTGTGGCTTTTACCATAGTTGCTGGTTTAAACTTAATAGTTTCACTTAAATCAAACACATAACCTCCTGTGAAATAATAACTGATACGCTCAAGAGAGACATAATCAATACTACCATTTCTACCTTTGTTGTAGTCAGAATTTAAAATTCGAGGTGCAGATAGACCCAGGTACCATTTATTGGAATGTAAGAATACACCAGCACCAATATTTGGACTCCATCTATTAGAAACATCGTCAAAATATAAATCATTCACCACAGAAGGATCATTCAATAATTCATGATCAATAGTATAATGTGTCACACCAGCTTTCATACCAAAGGCCAATTTGGTTTTTTCGCTAGTTTGAATAGTGTAAGAGAAATCTCCATACAAGTATGAAAAATTTTCATAACCGAGTTCATCATTAATAAATGACACTCCAATACCTACCTTTTCATTTCTTAAAGGGGCATGCATAGAAATTGTTTGAGTAGTTGGGCCGCCTTCAAGACCTACCCATTGACTTCTATGTAAACCAACGATACTTAATGTCTCTCTACTACCTGCATAGGCAGGATTAATTGAGATTGTGTTATACATATACTGTGTAAATTGAGGTAGCTGTTGTCCAACACTTACCCAGCAATTAAACAGTATAAAAACGACGATATTAAACTTTACTAACTTCATAATTGGTCAAGTTTTATTTTGTTCCTACGTAGATTGGTCCTGCAAAAGGTTTTAATCCACTATTCTTTAAATTTAAAATATAATAATATGTTCCAGTTGGTACCTTATCATGACTTCCTACGGAAGAGCTATGAGCAGTTCCATTCCAATCATTTTCATAATCAAAATTCTTATAAATTTCAGCACCCCAACGGTTGAATATCTGTAACTCAACAGTAAATCCACAGGTTTCAACACCTGTGATAGTGAAGAATTCATTATTATTATCACCGTTTGGAGTTACTGCTTTAGAAATGATTACATCCTCTTCACCACAAGGTAATACCACACATAAATCATGTAGTGCAATGGTTACCTGAGTTTCACTAGGACAAGCGCTATCCGTAAGCGTATAAGTGAATATATAGTCACCTAGCACTGCAGGATCAAATCCTTGATTGATATCTAAAAACTGAGAAGGATCGAAGAAACTTCCATTTAAGGTTGCATCTCCAGAGGAAACTGACCATGTTCCATTTTGATCTACATCACCACTTAGCAAGCTAAATAAATCTATAGATAAATCTAAAACACATAATCCAGAATCCACGGCTGTAATCGTATCAACTATACTTACATTAATGGTTTGCGTATATGTTTCTCCGTTTCCACATTCATCATTTACAGTCCAAGTCCAGATAATTTGATAATTATCTTCATCAATTACATTCACTGTTTCAATAGGTCCAATGACTGTAATATCTGTCGAACACATATCTTCAAACACCAATTCTGGTACCTCAGGAATATTATCGCAGTTAATGTTTATTACTTCTTGGAACTCTCCAACGATTGTTGGTACTGTAGTATCTACCACATTAATAGTTTGATCTAAAGATGTTGTGTTACCACATTCATCCATAAGGGTCCAAGTTCTAGTAATTGTATACGTATTAGGACAATCACCATCAGTCGTAGCATCCGTATATGTTGCTTCTAAATCAAGTGTACAGTTATCAGCTTCATCGGTTACATCACCAGTTAAGGTTACATCACTCGCATCCTGATCACATTCAATAGTGATATCATCAGGAGCCGTAAATGTTGGCGGTGTTGAATCCACCACATTAATAGTTTGATCTAAAGTAGTCGAGTTACCACATTCATCGGTAAGGGTCCAAGTTCTTGTAATTATAGACGCATTAGGACAATCACCATCAGCCGTAGCATCCGTATATGTTGCTTCTAAATCAAGCGTACAGTTATCCGCTTCATCGGTTACATCACCAGTTAAGGTTACATCACT
>MAAC01013688.1_pt1 | contig 154568 bp, 147 predicted proteins | sample 1115981 | NCBI WGS metagenome assembly MAAC01 (sample SAMN04961126, study PRJNA320927) | seawater metagenome | isolation source: sample BD02T64 sea water enriched with oil for 64 days | place: USA:Gulf of Mexico | collected 2013-07-27 | reverse complement strand
AAAGTAAATCATCATACGTATTCAAAGTCTCCTATATGTGCAAGTGGATTTGTAGTAGGGTCTGAACTTGGAATGCCAGATGCTACTGAAAAACTAATCGTATAATCAGAAGTATTTTCGTTCCCACTTCAATCTATACACCTAACATAGTAGTCATATGATACTCCATCTGAAAGTCCTCATATACTCACACTATGTCATTGTAATCATGTTGTTGCAAATATATTTATCATTGATCCATATGTCGTATTTGCAGTTGTAGAATATTTACAGAATGCGTTCTCATCTGTTGATATACTTAATATTGTATTCGTTGTTCCTGATGATTGTTCTCAACTTGGAGCTCAGTTTGATAATACTGGAGCTGTAATATCTCATCATCCTCCACCTGAATTAAATTCTAAAGCTCAAATATCTGGTTGTGCATCTCTTATGAACCCAATGAAATCGTTTGAAATACCAACATCAATACCAGCGTTAATTGGGGCTGAAGCTGTAACAAGATTAAAATCAAGGTTTGCAATATCTACAAAGGCCGTAGATCACACACTTATATTATTTGAAGCATTTACCGTTGCACCATCACGTATAGAAAAATAATTTGGATAATAAATATTATTTATAAATTCTGCTGTTGTTGATGTAAAACGTGCATCTAGTGGAAGACTCCCATTATTATTTGTATATACAGTATTATTATAAATTTTTGGATTATGAGCTTTTTCTACTCAAATACCAGTATCAAAGTATGATCAATTATCTCAATAAACTATATTATTTTGAATAACTCAACCAATATGTTGTACATCAGCTTCTGTTAAAGAAGTTCCAAGTAATGGTTGATCAGCATAATACCTTATTCAAGTAGTAGGAGTTGCTCAGAGACCAAATCATATACCACGAGCATTATTTATCATGAGGTTTCATTCAACATGAGTATCTCTACTTTGTGACCAAAAGTGAACGGCGTGTTCAGCTATACCACTATTATCACGACAATAGATATCTTTAAAAGTATTGTTTTTAACAAACCATCATTGTGCAGAGTGAGCATCTATTCCCCCAGTATAACATCCATTCCTTGTATGAGTACTTCATGCATCAGTCAATTCAAAATATGAACAACTAATTCTCCCATTATCTGGGTAATTCGTTCCTTCAGGGTTAATCTTGATAAATTGTTCCGCACCATCTATAATTTTTACATTATATATGTTTGCATTATCACCATTTCAAGTTACATGAATAGGATGATAATAAGCTTTTTGAATCGTAATATCCGCAATAGTAATATTTGGAATATTTACATAAAATATCTCAGCAGCTCATGATTGATTATATCATCCATCAACAATTACCGCATCTCTATTTCAAGAAAGAGACCTCACAGTAACTCTTGGATTAGTAAACTCTAAACGGAAATTACTTCCCACATTATATGTTCCATCAGCAAGATAGATAGTAGTGTCAGATTGTGCTCACATTATAATATCTCTTAATTGAAGAGCTTGAGATGGCACTACATTAATGATTGTATCACTTTGACTCGGGGCTGCTAAAGGTAAGCAGACATTATTTTCCGGTGGAACAGCAGCACTTGAAGGTTCTGCTATTGAAAAATTAATTACATAATCTGAAGCATTTTCATTGAGTGATCAATCAATACATCTTACATAGTATCTATATGAATTACCATCTGTGAATCCTCATACACTTATAGTATGTGACTGACCTCATGTAGTAGAAAAACTGTTTGTCATTGATCCATATGCTATGTTTGAAGTTGTTGAATATTTACAAAATGCATTTTCATTTGTTGAAACACTCAAAGTTACATTTGTTGTTCCTGATACCTGTTCTCCACTCGGAGTCCCATTTGAAAGAAATGGAGATGTTGTATCCGATGTTCCTGTTCCTGTAGTTGTTCCAGTTCCTGTATTATTTTCATTGTTTGAAAGGTCAACATTGTAGGTAACAATAGTAGGTGGATTTGGATCTAAATACTTAGAAAGTGATAAATATAAAGTTTGTGTTGTAGCATCATAACTCCCTCACTTTATCGTATGAAGTGAACCATTTCTTCTTTCAAATGGAACCACCATTTCTCAATAACTATATGGTCTTACTTCATGAGCTTGCATAACACCACTCTTTACAGCTATCATATCATCTACATCAAAGAACCAATAGAAATTACTTGTATCATTCCCATCAAAAGTACATGGTCATGCACAGTTTCAACTCCCAGGTGTAACATTTATTCTATCTTCTTCTTTTACTTTATATCATATACCACTTTCTGCACCTCCTGTAGATCAGAAAACAGCATAGGTATTTGTTCATGGAATTATAAATCCATAATCAGCATGAGAATTTGAAGTCCATAGATCATTATCATGATCAAAAGTACCATCATTATCCCAATCTATGTTATTATAATCTACACTTTCATAATTATCTCATTCCCATCCTATCCATTGATTTGGAGTAAGGTTTGGAAATTTATCTTGAGGATACATAGCATGACTCTCTGCACCATACTCATTTAATGGGTAATTCATGATAGTAGTAGTTGCTATCGTAGTAGCTGGAGAGTTATTTCCAATGATAGTATCTATATCAAAGGTAAAAGCACTTGGCCCCATACTATTACGACTATCAATCGCTAAATTACTTGCATTCCCTGATATTTGTGTCGCTCCAAATGGAGTTTGCCAGTCAGATGGGATATCAGAAATCCATCATGCCGCTCTTGCGGCTCACTCCATTTTAAAGATACCATCAATTTGAGAAGATCCCATTGCATTTGCATCACGAATAACAAGTGAAGTATCTGTTCCATTTGCACTTGCATCATAAAAGACTAAACCATTTACAAATAGTTCACCATTTTTATAATACATTCATGAAATACGCTCTAAACTTGATGCTGGTGCATCATCATACAAATCAATAAATCCTTGAATATTTACAGCTGGACTCAGGTCAAGCCTATCTTCACTCATACTGATATTTGGAATAGAAAATTCTCATAACACTGAATCTGGAACAGTAAAATCTGTATCAGGGTTATTTGAATCTACTGTAGAAAGAAACAAAGAATGGTTATCAGGATTATATGCAATTTTTCCCTCAGAATATGGAGTACCTGCTACACCATATGTTCATGTAGGAATAATAAAGGCTCCTGTATATTTAAGATCTGAAATTCAAGCAAGTGGATTATTTGGTCACTCTATTGTTCATCCTCCTCCTGTACCTCCCGTTCCTGTACCTCCACTTCCACCTCCTGTACCTGGAGTATATCATGAAGTAGCTATATCATCATTATAATCAGTGAGTACATCTACTGCACTCAGAGCTTCATCATATATCTTTAATTCATCAATTGATCCATCAAAATTACGTGATCCATCTGGATTCGCTCAAATGGTAGCTTCTATGGTAGCATTTGTTGCAACTGGTCAGTTTGCAGCTGTTGATGATCCAGCTTCAACACCGTTTACATAGATCTTCATTGTTGCCTGATCGTATGTCACAGTAATCTGTTGCCATATTCATGCTTGAAGTTCTACATTATATCATACAAGTGTTACTGTTTCTTGATCAGATTTTAAACGAAAACGAGGATAATATCTTCCACTTTCACCTTGTGTACTCATCATCCAATAATGGTCAGCTTCAGATGGGCTTGATGTTTTTGAAATGATTCTTGCATCATGAATTGCAAAAGTATCTGGATTTACCCAAGCTGAAATAGTAAGTCCATTTCATGTTACATCCATATTTCATAATGAAATAGTTGTATTATCAAAATCTACTGCAGAATTTATAAGACCAGTTTTCCAAGAACCATTTGATATAGTTCATTGTCCACCAAAACCATCTCAAAGAACCGTTCAAGTGTTTTCATCAAATTGATAATTATGTATCAATCCTGTAGAAGTTGTAGGGGTTCAAGCTTCCGATACTGAAAAGCTAATGATGTAATCATTTGTATTTTCATTTGAATCTCCATCAATACATCTTACATAATATGTATACGATACACCATCTGTAAGTCCTCATACACTTACTGTATGTGATTGAGCTCATGTTGTAGAAAAACTATTTATCATTGATCCATATGTTGTATTTACAACAGTTGAATATTTACAAAAGGCATTCTCATCGGTAGATATACTTAATGTTGTATTTGTTGTTCCTGATATTTGTTCTCCACTTGGAAATCCATTTGATAATACTGGAGCTGTTATATCTGTTGCCCCTGTCCCTGTTCACCCTCCAGTCGCTCATGCATCAATAAGCGATATCTTATCTAAGATTAGTTCTGTATTATGTTCATAATTCACATTTGTATTTACAAGTGTGTAATTTCCTGCACTTGCTGATGTTACTTCATACTCTGTTACACCATATGATCAAGCTTCTATTACTCACTGAGTTGTTGAGTACCATGTTCCTGCAACTCCTGAAACAGGTCTATCATTGTCATCAAAACTTATTCTTGGAGTAAATGTAATCTGAGAACTCGTATTATTATACCATGTGAGTAAAACTCTATCTCATTCTGCAAATTCCATTGATGAACCAGAAACTCATTGATAGTTATAATCTTTATTCGTTCCAGCTGTATTCGTCATTCATTGGTTATAATAACCAGTATAAGTATCTTTAAAAACTGTATTCCAACCTGAAATACTAAAGGTATCATTTATTGCACTATTTCAAAAGTCTACCAGTAATTGACTACATCAATCTGTACAGGCATAATCTGCACAGTCTATCTTCCCATTTCCATCATTATCTATTCCATCATTACATACTTCCGGTGGGTTCACCATCAGTGTAAAACTCTTTGTAATTTGAGTTGATGGACTATTAGAGTCATCAACTATTACTTCAATATTAAATATCCCTAACTCAGTTGGTGTTCCTGAAAGAAGACCTGCATTTGAGAGAGTTACACCTGCTGGAAGTGATGATGTTGTTGAAAATATGTGTGGTGCTACTCATCATTTAATACTTATTTGTTCTGAATATGATGAATTTAAAATTGCTGTTGGTACTTCTGTTGTTGTCATCTCAAGTGGGTTAACAACAATTGGACCTACAACATAATCAATAATTCTAATATTATCAGTTGGTGCAGTATAAAGATCATTTTTATTCCAAGGGTAATCATTACCAGCTCATGTTCATATAATAGATATATCTTTTATAGCAAAATACAATTTATTTCACTCTATTTCAACTGAATCTGGTAATTCAAAACGTGTCCATACTCCTCTTTCCCAAGAATCAGATCTACGAATTGCTCATACGCCCTTATCTGTATATTGGTCTCCTGTGTAAAACATTGGTTCTATAAGTGTTGCTGAATCATAGTTTGCATTTGTAATCGGACTTGTTGACCACTTTATTTCAAAAGTAGACCAAGTGTCTCAATTCATACTATCCTCACCAAACGAATTATCAGCAAAACCTATCTCCCAATAATCATCTGCTCTCCAATTCCCTACCCAAACAGAAGTAACTGATTCATCATTTTGATTTGGTTCTACACTGTCTTGAGTCGAATAATACTCCATTTCATCAATATGCATCGTAGTTGTGTCAGTTTGAGCTGACCTAATCTCCATGTAAAAACGAGACATATTTTCAAAATAATTCTTCCCTGATTCTATAAACGATGGATTGTTCCCTAAAACAGGTCCGCTTCAATCCCTTCTATGTTGTGGATGTTGATCTAACTCTACATGAATCCATGCTCATGGATTCAGTCCAAGATAGTGATAATAATGTTGATTCCCTGGACCTTCTCATCCACTTCATCCACCATTACACCCTTCATCCCAACATAAATATGTCCCCACATGATATCCCCATATATTAATCCCCGTTGGTGTTGATAGAGGTTCCATATCCTCAGTTTTTATATAAAAACTCATTCTATCAGTATTTGCATTGGTAAGACCTCTCGCGGCCATTCATATTCTATCATACCACATCCACCAAGATGCACCATTACTTGTGGATTCTGGTAGATCAACTACTTTAAAAGAACTTCACACCGTAGTAGTTGGTGCTCTATTATCTGGATCTATCGCAGCTGTAACAGCTGCTCCATCATTCGCTCCTTTACTAAAAGACCTAATTCTTCATCCATTTGCCCAATTAAATGCAGGACCACTCCAAAGTGGATTATCTTCATTTATCATAAAACCAACTCATCCAAATTCTGACATTGGATTAAACCATGTCCAATTATTCCAAATAGAACCAGTATTTGATGTATGGTTCCAACCAGATAGACAACCGTCTACTCATTCATTACACTCTGCATTAACAGATGTAAAAGTGAAACTCAAGAGTAAAATTGCTCAAATGAGATATTTGTTTACAGTGTTCTTCATTTCGTAAGTATTAATAATATAATTACTGTAATTTTATCATAACTAATTTTTAGACGCAAGAACTATAGCTTGACCTTCTACTCTCAATATGTAAAATATTTATTATTATTATTAGAGAATAAAAAAATAGAACTTTCGTTCTATTTTTTAGTCTATATAAATATATCAATCTATTGATCTATCATTTACTGGTACTTTACGGTAAGTCACTTCGTATAACCTTCTGTAGTTCATATCACTTACTATCATATAATCATCCTTTAAGTCCATTACAATAGCCACATGACCATATCTTGGATTGTATCATCTCCCTGTAAACTGTACGATTGCTCAAACTTTTGGTGCACTTCAAGTTGCATGTCATTTTGCTCTCGCATTTGCCATCCATCTATTTGCGTTTCATCTCCAATTTACCTTTTTATAAGATGCTACATACCACGTACAATTTCAAGCAGCTCATGATTGAGGTTTGTGCCATATCAAATTGTAAGAACCTTTATTAGTTGTATATTGACTCTTCGCAGCTTGCGCAAATTTGTATCATGATTTTGCTGATGTTTTTGCATAGCTCGTTGGTTTTTTGTATATAGGTTTTGGAGATTTTTTAATCGCTCCAGGAATCACAAGAACTTCTCAAGCTTGTAGAGTTTCTCAGATAGAAAGAAGGTTCTGACTTTTTATCTTATCTTCATCTACATCATATTTTTTAGCAATAGCTGAGAGTGTCTCTCATTTTTTAACTTGATGAATTAATCCTGATACTGGTGGTATTTTTAATATATCACCTGGTTGAAGAGTATGATTCTTAGAAAAATTATTTGCCCAATAAATTGAATTTGTTGAAACTTTAAACTTATAAGCTATAGAATAAAATGATTCTCATGGCTTTACTTCATAATCTAATATCTCATTTGTTCATGATAGATCTCTCTCATCATCAAGTATAGTATTTACTGATAGAAATGAATCCGATGATTCCAAAATAGGCGTATCTTCATCTTCTTCTTCATTGTCTCAATAATATGATCAGATAATTGATTGTTCATCTATATCTCCCCTATCAAAATTAAACTGATTATTATTATGAATAAATGAAGCAAAGCTAGGATAAATAGGTGTTAGTAATAGAATTACAAAAAGTATAAAAGTATATGATTGATTCGTCTTTTTATTTTTCTTAGAAATTCATATATCGTCTTTGAAAATTCTTAAATGTCTATTAATACGGGCTTTTGTGTTAACTTTTGTAGGCAAATGATATTTTTATGAATATAAACTATAAATTATAGTATCTTAAAACCTTAATGTAACATTAAAGCATCAAAAAAATCTTATTCCTTACAGTTATTATACCAAAGAAATAAGATTTTTAAAAATTATGCTATAGACAAAATTTCTAGTTTAGTTATATGTGGTCTAAAACCTCTATTTTTCATATGTCTTTTCTTAGATTTCATTTTGAATACTCTTACTTTTTCACCCTTAAGTTGTTCTAAAACTTTTAGTTCAACCTTCGATCCTCCTATTGTAGGAGTTCCAACTTTTGTATCTTTCCCTTCTTCATCAGAAATAAGTAGCGCTTGCGTAGTTATAGTAGCATTTACTTCTTTATCTTGTTTTTTAACATCAATTACATCTCATACTTTTACAGTAAATTGATTTCCACCGAGTTCAATAACAGCTAACATAATATAATAGTTTTAAATTTTAAATTTTATTTATTTTTTAGAATAAATTATACTGAAAAACTTTTCCCTAATCAAGTTTTACTATTAAATAAGAATAGTATATGTATAATCTATATGGTTGGGATGGTAGGATTCGAACCTACGCATAACGGAGTCAAAGTCCGTTGCCTTACCGCTTGGCGACATCCCAGTAGGTAAATTCGATTTTTAGAAGCCCGAGTATTATATAAAATATTATGAAAAGTCAAAATTTAATTTTGCTTTTTTAGGAGATTAAATAGAATAGAAACCTATTTAATCTTATAAAAAAGAAGTCTTATGATGCAATTATTACAATTTTTACAAAAAAGACCAAGCGATAAAGCAATTACAAGCTTTAGAATTATATTCGGTCTTCTCATCGTTCTTGCTGGGTATTATAATTTAATATATCAATGAGACCAACTCGAATCTACTCTTTTTGGAATTGAAATATCAAATAATCTCGCACTTTCAATAAAGTATGCAATTATTGCTCTTGGGTTATGACCAATTATACTATGAATAAGTAATGCTTGTTTACTGAAGAAAAAGTATATGAGAATGCTTCAAATATTTTTTGCAATTCTTCTATTTTATTCTTCTTCTATCATTCAAGGATCTGCTGATTTAGAAATTGATACATTAATATTTTTCCTTTGATTCTTTCCTCTTATAGCATGAATCACTTGAAAATGTATACCTTCAAAGTGTATGAGGTATTGAGAAAAAATAAAAAAAATTAGAGTGTAGAATAAGAAGAATTGGTTTTTCAAAATCAATTCTTTTTTTATGCGAAAAATAATTGATTTTCATGATAAAAAAAGTACTCTCAAATATAATATATATTCTCTAATAAAATCCATATATGTGTTGAATATTTGCTTATAATTGAAAGGGAAACTCTATTCCATTACTTATAGACTGACTCAGAAATCTAGAATATAGAGGTTATGATAGCGCTTGAGTGTTTTGAGTAAATACATCATGAAAATTTTATTTAGAAAAATCTATTTGAAAAGTATCAAATCTAGCAAGTAAGGTAGATCATAGTAACTCTAAAAATACTATATATACAAATTGAATTGCACATACCAGATGGGCTACTCATGGAAAAGTAACACTTGAAAACACCCATCCTCATACATCAAATAACGATAGGTTTTATATTGTTCACAATGGAATCATTGAAAATTATGTAGAACTCAAAGAAGAACTCTCAAAAAAATATTCATTTTATTCAGAAACTGATAGTGAAGTTATTGCTAAATTAGTAGATGATCTCTATGACTGAGATATAAAAAATACACTTGAGAGGCTTATAAAAAAACTTATTTGAGCATATGCTATTGTACTTATTGATAAAGAACATCCAGATACTATGGTATGAGCAAAGCTAGGAAGTCCTATGATTGTCTGATTATGAAAAGATGGAGTATTTCTTTCAAGTGATATCAACGCTATCAATAATGTAGCAGATGAGTTTACGATTCTTGAGGATAATGAAACAGTTATTGTCGAAAATGGAAAATATAATGTTTATTCACTCTGAGAAATCATCAATAAACAAACAGAAAAAATTGCTGATGATTTTGAAATTGCAGATAAATGAGATTTTGAAACATTCACTGAAAAAGAGATACATGAAGTTCCCAATGTACTTATTAACGCTCTGAAAGGAAGAATAAACTTTGAAAACAAAACCATAACAAATGAAACTCTTGAAGAGCTGAATACTTATGATATAGACTCCATAGAGATTATAGCATCAGGGTCAAGTTATTTTGCAGGAGTTGTATGATGAGGGTGGTTCAAAGAATTAGCAGGAATAAAAACTGAAATAAAAATTAGTTCAGAATTTTTATATGAGAAGTTTCTCCCAAGTACAAGCACTCTTTATATATTCATTTCCCAATCAGGAGAAACGGCTGATGTAAGAGAATCATTAAAAATGGTACAACAAAAGTGATGCCTCACATTCTGAATTGTAAACGTTGTCTGATCAACAATTGCAAGAATGGCTGATATGTGACTGTATTCACATTCCTGAATTGAAGTATGAGTTGCATCTACAAAAAATATAGTATGACAACTTGCGGTGCTTCTTCTCATAGCTATTTCGATGTGAAATAAAAGAGACTTACAAAATTTCGAAGCAAAACATTTGATTGAAAAAATATGAGAGCTTCCAAATTTATTTAAGGAACAATTAAAAAATAAAGAACACTATAAAAGTCTTGCAAAAAAGTATTCTAAATATGATAACTTCTTTTACCTCTGAAGAAACCTCATGTATGGAACAGCTGCAGAATGTAGTTTAAAGCTGAAAGAACTTAGCTATCTACATGCTGAATGTTATAGTACATGAGAGTTAAAACATTGACCTCTTGCTCTTATTACACCTGACTTCCCTTGTATTGCTATAAATCCAAAATGAAAACTCAGAGATAAAACTATCTCAAACATAAAAGAAATATGAGCAAGAAACTGAACAATACTTTGAGTCATCACACAAGGAGATACTCTCATTGATATATATGATGATATCATCGAAATACCAGATAGTCATGAACTATTAAATCCATTCCTTCCTCTCATTCCTCTTTGGATATTCTCAGTTGAAATAGCAAAGGAACTTGGGAAAGATATAGATAAACCTCAAAATCTTGCAAAAAGCGTTACAGTAGAATAAAAAAAGCTTTCTTAGAAAATCTAAGAAAGCTTTTTTTACATATAATACATAAGTGTCGCAATAAATATTCATAACATACTTCCTGCAAATGCTTCTGAAGGTAAGTGTCACAATGATTCTTTGAACTTCACTTTTCAAAGAAGCGTATTAATAGCAGAAGCATGTAATCATGCCTCATATCTAACATTAATTGCATCATAAATAATAATAACTGTCATAGTAATAGCCAGAGCAAAATAATCTGATGCTATTCCATGTTTTAATGCTATAGCCGTTGCAAGTGAAACAACTACCGAAGAATGAACAGATGGCATACCTCAACTTCCAAAAGATTGAGATATTTCTACCTTCCCAGTCTTTATCTTTATCAATATCCCCTTTCATATAACGGTAAGAAAAAAAGTTATAAATGGAATAATTAATAAATTTTCATAAAAAAAGTTCATCTGATTCATCTTTCCTTTTTATTAATATATATTATTTAATTTCAATAATTTTATACTCAAATTTTCCTGATGGAGCATTTACTTTTACAGTAGTTCATGATTTTTTTCATAAAATTGCCTTTCATACAGGAGATTCATTAGAAATCATAGGTGGTTCAGCTAAAATATTAGCTTCCGTTGAACCAACAATTTTATAAGTTTCTTTTTTCTTGTCAGATACATTTTGTAACATTACAATTGTCCCCATAGTAACTTTATCATGATCAATATTCTCATCAATAAGTTCCACATTTTTTAATTGACTTTCGACATCTGTAATTCTTAATTCTACTTGAGCTTGTTCATTTCTTGCCTCTTCATATTCAGCATTTTCAGATAAATCTCAAAATGAAATTGCTTCCTTAAGTTTTGCTGCAATCTCAACTCTTGTTACATTTTTTAAAGTATCAAATTCTTGTTCTAAGTTTTTTAATCACTCTTTTGTTAAATAAACTGTTTTTGACATATATTTACGGTAAAATATTAAAATATTTTTTATTTCTCTTTATTAATATTCTGTTCAGGATTATTAAAGTTTATTAATTTTTGTTTTATATCATTGTAATTATCTCTTTTAACTTTTAATCAGACAACTACCCCATTAATTTCTAATATAATTCTAACAAATCTATCTTTGATATCTTCGTTTAAATTGATATAAAAAGAAGAATCTCAAAAGTTATTTAACTCATTTAATTGTATAGGAAGTTCATATTCTAATACCTGAAATATATCTTGTACTTCTGTATAAGTTTTTGAAGTGAAGAAGTAGAGTGTGAGATCTTGTCCATAATATTCATAATATACATCTGGGTACTCATTTGTAATATCAAAAATATTTGCATTTAATTCGATTTTTTTCAAATCATATTCAGAGAATAAATATCTTATTTCTTTATAGTTGTTTCCCAAAACTACTTGAGTGCTTATTTCATGCTCTGTACTTTCTGATAGAGCTGGCTTGACTGTTACTATATTTGATTCTCAGATATCATCAATTTCAAAGTTATCATTTACTATCTTTTCCTCTGTATATATAATACTATCACTATCTTTAATTTTTTTTAGAAAAAATTTATAATCATCTGATATAAAATAAAAAATAAAGTTAACAAAAAAGATAATGATGAAAATAAACAATATATGAATAAGCTTTCTCATAAATACAAGTTACATATTATTTAACTTTTACTTCCGCAAAGTCTAGTTCTATAGGAGTATCTCTTCAAAGTAAGTTGATGTTTACTTTTACTGTACCTTTTTTCTCATTTACATCAATTATATTCCCTTCATTTCACTCAAATGGTCATTTCATAATAGTTGCAATATCTCATACTTGATACTTTGTTTCGAAAGTCTCTGCATTTTCTTTTAGCTTTCACTTTAACTTCTCTAATTCTTCTCCAGATACTGGTACTGGAATATTTCAAGCTCAAAGGAACCCTGTTACATTAGGGGTATTTCTTACTATATACCAACTTTCATTTGTAACCACCATTTGAACAAGAATATAACCTGGTAAAAGGTTTTTCTTTTTTTTAACTTGTGCTCCAGTTGCTCTTACAGATATTACATCATGAGTAGGAACAAAAACATCTAAAATATGATCTTCAAGTCAAAAACTTTCTCTTCTTTGAAAAATTGATTGTTTTACATTTTCCTCAGTTCAAGAAATTACTTGAATTACATACCACTCTGCTTTATTAATCATAAAATTTTAAAAAATTATCAAATATCAAATACGTTTTCTTTTAAGAATGCAATATTGAAGTCTTTAAGAAACAATATCTTTAACAGAAAATATAATCTCTGAAAATAATGAACTTGCCACAAACAAGTATACCCCAAATAAAACAAGTACCGTTAAAACAATCAAAAAGTATTTTCTTGTTTCTGTATATGTTGGCCAAACAACATGACGTAATTCTCTCAGAGATTCACTAAAAAATTTTATCATAAATCCTTTATATAAAAAGTAATAAAAAAATGCTGCAATTTCATATCTTTGCAACACCTGTCAAGAGACATTCTATATTTTTTTCAAAAAAAGTCAATTTTTGCTTTCATTTAATTTTTATAGTATTATAGTATAGATATATACATTTTAAATTACTATTCATGTACTTCTGAATAATATGAAGCGTCCTCATTATACTCATACTTTTCTATTTCTATATATATCTCCTAAAAGTAAAAATAGAGATCCTAGAAGAGAAAATTATAGTGTTATTTAATGAAAGAACGAACTGAATTCCAAGTTTATACGAAACAACAAAAAATTCTTTTGTGAAACATCACCAAGTATTTAATAAGATACTACAACTTAAAAAGTATCATTTTTCTGAAACGAACTGGAATCAAAAATTACCTGAAATTATTTGAACTCAAGAGCTCATCCATAATGAGATAAACTTTATATTCAAAGTTTCAAATAAACATCCTAAACTAATGAAGAGCTGAAAGTTTCTTTACATGAGAGATATATTTCTTAATAAAAGCTCTGAACTCTGAAAAAACATAGAACTCTATAAACAAATAATAGCTAAGTTTAATTTTTTACTCAAACTCAAGAATATATCAATACTATGATTAATAATTCCAATGAGAAAAAAATATTTATAAAAAAAACCTCAATCCTATGGATTAAGGTTTTTTGTTCTAATTTTTAAAACATCTCACAGAAGATCAAAAAGCACGTGCAGTCAATCAACTTGGATTAATAGCAGTAGAAGTAAATCATGCAGAAGCTCATGAAACGCCATTTATAGATGAAGCCCAGTAAACTGAAAGAAATCCTTCTCCAAAAATGTTTCATGTAGTCGCTTCACGAATACCAGACATAGGAAGTTTTAAGGCATTTGACATAGCATCTCCGTCTGTTCCCCATCATCACACTGTGTATATATTTTCCCATTCCAATTGAGTTGGAACATGGTATCAATTTTCACATGGTCATTGTCTCGCTACATTTGTATTCGTAGTATTTCCCCATAAATTATCATTTTGAATAGATGTCCAATCATCTGAAAGTTTTATAAATGTAGTATTACTATAAGTACTATCACTTGTAGTTGCTCATATTTGTGTAGAACTTTCTCAAGCTAATTTTAGAGCTGCATTATTTCACCATTGATATAATTCTCAGTATGATGTAGCTCATGTTCAACCAATTTGTGTTCATGCATTACATGCTGCAATTGTATATGAACTTCATGGTCCTGAACAAACTATTATATCTGGTGTATTACAAGATCCATATGAGCTTGTTGAAGATAAGATCTCCCCTACTACCGTACATGAGTTTATAGCAGCTTCTGAAACCTCTACACTTCCTCATAAAATATTATTAATAATCGGTCATATATTTGAACTCACTTCAGTTGAATCTGAAGTGTTCATTGATACAATATTTTCATATAATGGATCATTCGCTATGTCACTTGCAACATATACATTTTGTAAGTTTTCTGCAAACGTTTGTAATGCAGATGAATCAAGTCATGAAGGATCAGAGCTTCATTCATAAATAACAATGTTTACAGATCAACCAAAATTAAAACCTCATGTATTTTCTACACTTGGAATATCTATATTTGATGGAAGATTATTATATCCACTGTATACCAATGCTTTATTTGCTGCTATTTCTATAATATCAGGATTTGATAAATCAGATGATATTATACTTGGAATAGCAAATAAATATGTAGTGTTCCCCATAACTGCTTTCGCTATTTTTTTATTATAGGTTCATTTAATATATGCTGTATATCTAGTTCCCGCAGCATGTACTGCATTTGTAATTTGAGTGCTTGCTATCGAATTTCATTCCATCACTGCTCATACTTCAAATTCTTTATTCAATTTTGTTACTGAATATGCATACTCAGATCAAAGTAATGGATCTAAAATAGGTCATGATAATCAAAGCTCTTCTATTACATCATCTCAGACTGTCCCTTGAGTCCATACTGTTGTTCATGAGTACGATACAGGTGTTGCTCCAGTAGGAGTAGGATAGGTTCAATTATTTACATAATAAACTTCAAGTGATTTTGTGATACTATTTACATCAGTTACTCTTCAAGAGTCTCTTGCTGTTTTTGCATACCCTTGAAAGCTAATAAATGCTATTGTTCAAAGGATCACTAAGACAACCATTACTCATATCAATTCAACCAGAGTAAATGCTTTTTTATTTCCTATCATAAAGTTTCTTTCATTAAATAAATAAATGCTTACAAGGTCTAATTTAAGAGTTTTTGGTTCTGAGCAAAATAAAAAACTAAAAAGTCTTTGACTTATTAGTTTTTTAGCTATTAACGTATATTGTATAATTAACTTCTTTTATTAAATTTGAAGATAAATATTAATGTTCAAAGTATAAATGCAAGGATAAATATTAAAATATGTTCAGGTCATGTAGTTGGAAGTTTTTCATTAGATTTTGCTGCTGATATAGTATCATTTACAACATCATCACTACTCATATCTTCTCATGACAATCAGTCTGCCACTGTTTTATCAGTGTCTGATACTTCTGCAGCTGCTTTTAAGTCAACTTCTAGCTCATCATCTACAATAGAGGTTTCAATGATTTCAGGAACAACAAATGAATCGATACTATCTATTCATGATTCTATTGTTCTTCCATCTTTATCAGTGATAGCAATCACAGTAACTTCATATTCTGTATTTGGAAGTGTTTTTTCTCATAAAGCAAGAGTAATTCTTTTTGTGTCCGCTTCGTTTAATTGAGTAGAAATAACTTCAATTTCATCTAATATATCTCCTTTGTTCACTATCTTAAATTCACGTACGGCAGAATCTGAAGCATCAAGATCAGAACTAAAAGTAAGTTCTAAAGTATCATATGTTTTCACACTTACTCAAATAAATTCAAATTTTACTCATACAGCTCACTCAATACTTTCTCATAATACATTAGTAGTAGAGAATACTCATTCTTCTGAAAATCCAGCTTCATCTCAATTTTCATCAATTGATGTTACTGAAAAATAATAAGTAGTTGCAGGGTCGAGTCAATCAATTTGAGTCTCCAGTCATTCAATTAATTCATATGATTCTAAGTCATATCAGTTATCAACTCATGACTTTTTTCCATAATACATATAATAACCTCAAGCTCATTCAGCTTCGTCCCATCACATTTTAATAAAATCTGTACCTGCATCAATCATTTTCAGATTTGTTGGTGCATTTACTGCATGTACACTGAATATAGAAACTGCAATAATTAAAAATACTGAGAATAGTTTAAATAGATTTTTCATTCGTAAAGTCAAGATTATAAAATAAATTTGAACTTATTTTTTTATTCGTACTATAGAATACAAATACCATTCTATTAAATTTTATATTATTACAAGTTTTTTTATGAACTTAAAAAAATCTCTCTCTGCTTTTACATTAGCAGAAATACTCGTTGTTATATCAATAATAGCAATTCTTTCTCTCTGAATAAACAGTATTAACTTTAACAGGATAAGTAAAAAGCAAGACCTCGAGGTCTTTACAAATAAGGTTACCTACTCCTTTGAAAATGTACGTAATGATGCTCTTTTAGGGAAGTGAATATGAACTGATCTGAATGTACCAGAAAAGTGGAAAATAGATTTTTCTAATGTCTGAAGCGGGCAAATCGTAACGAGTTATTTTAGTTGAAGTTGGTTCATATATACAGGAAGTACTTTAGTTCCGCAAAAGAACTTTAATATAAGTGAAATAAATTGTTTAAGGCTTGATAACACAGTAGATACTCTTATTACAAATTGAATTTGAACAATAGAGTTTATATGAAGTAACTTATCACTTACAGGGGCCTGTACAGATACTACTTCCAAAAAACTTGAAATAGTAACTGATTACGGAAGTGGTACTTTTGAAAAAACTATTCACATTAATATGATAAACTGACTCGTAGAATATAAGTAATAAAAAAACACTCGATTTATGAATTGAGTGTTTTTTTATTAGGCAACATCTGTGTAATTATCATCATTTGCTGCTTTTAGTACATTAGATCTTAGTCTTCTTGAAGTGGCATATTTTTCAAAGTCAACCACTTCATCGTTTCAGTTCATTATAGCTTTTTGAACAATAGGATCAGCAACCTCATCATTAGTAGCTCATAAATCATTCAATAAAGCTATAATTTTTTCTCTATATTCAGGGAAAATATTTTCAATATCTAAAGATTCATACCCTTTAGATGTTCCTTCATTAAATTTTCTTTCTAATCAATTTGAAATTACCATTTTATTTTTATTTTAATTTTTAAGTTATTAGATTTCCTGTCTAAGAAAATCTATTCCTTTTTTTGTATTTTGTAAAGTCTTTTCTTTCCTTACTTGATCAATTGCATTTTTAACATTATCTAATGCTCATCAAATTAATATTTTTCTTTCAGCACCTATCTCTTCCTCTATTCTTTGTAACCTATATACAAGAACTTCAAAATTTTTGAGTAAGTTCTTTTGCTTTTCTATCGGCAATAAGCCATAAATTTGCCTTATTTCATATCTATCCTTCTCAGAAAGATTATATTTCTCAAAAAGTGATTCTAGTCGTGTATTCATAGTTACAAATAATACATAAATAATTTTATCATATAAGATTATACTTAGCAAATATAAACCCACAAATGTTTTTATTTTTTCTAGACAATCTTCATTTTTTAAGTCCCCAGGACAGATAAGATTTCTTCTATTGAAGTCTCTCACATCACTACTTTCATAAGCCCATCTTCTTTGATAGGAACCATTCCATCTCACACGGCTTGAATTTCAAGCTGTAACCTACTCGCATTTTTTAACATAAGTGATTCAAGCTGATCTGTCATTTCTAGTACCTCATATAATCAAACTCTTCATTTATATCAAGTATGATTACATTTATCGCATCATTTATCTGGTGACTTATATAAAACAAGATCCTCTTTATTCTTTAAGTATTTTCAAACTTTTGATACAATATAATCTCTTATTTTTGGACTTGGATTATATGCCTGCTTACAATCATTACATAACTTCCTTGCTAACCTTTGGGATATAATAGTCCTCAATGAAGAACTTATAAGGAGAGGATCAACTCATAGGTTTACTAATCTCTGAATTGTGTGAGTCGCTGAATTGGTATGAATTGTAGAAAACACAATATGTCATGTAATAGAAGCCTCAACAGCTAATTTTGCTGTTTCTTCATCCCTAATTTCTCATACCATTATAATATCGGGGTCTTGTCTCAGTAAACTCCTCAGTCACTTTGCAAATGTAAAACTAATAGCAGGGTTAATTTGGGTATGGTTTACTCATGGAATCCTATATTCAACCGGGTCTTCTAATGTAGAAATATTTTGTTCTTCTGCATTAAACTGCGACAAAAGTGAAAAAAGAGTAGTCGTTTTTCATGATCAAGTAGGACCAACAGCTAGAATCATTCCGTACGAATCTTTGAGATGTTTTTTAATTTTTACCATATTATATGGCATAATTCAAAGGTCCTTTAATTCAGGTGGGGTATCATCTTTTTTCAAAATTCTAATTACGCATTTTTCTCCATAAATAGTAGGAATTATTGAGATTCTCATATCAATAGATTTTCCTCAAAAAAGTTTATAATTTATTTTTCCATCCTGTGGAAGTCTATGCTCATCAATTCTTAAATATGAAAGAATTTTTATTCTCGCAATAAGGGAATCTTTTTTTGCTATATTAAGAGTTTTATAAGCTATAAAATTTCCATCTATTCTAAATCTAATATTTACTGACCTTGTTCTTGGTTCAATGTGTATATCTGAGGCTCATTGTTTAAAAGCATTTAAAAATATATCATTCACAAATGTAATCAGACTTGTATCTTCTTTTTTATCTCAGAGTGATCTAAGATTCATATCAGAATCTAGGTTATCACCGTTATTAGAATCATCTGAAATACTAAATAAATCCCCTACTCTTATTTTTGAAGTAGTGGTTTTATTGTGAGCATTTGATTTTAACACATCAGATATCCCCATATAAACATATGTATAACTAAATATATATGAATAATAATATCATATTATATAGAGGAGTACTAAATTATTCTCTTGACAAAACTTATATTTAGAAACCAGATTGGAGTTCTAACATCTTTGCATAGGTTCATTTTTCTTTTACGAGACTTTTATGGTTTCCATCTTCTACAACTTCCCCATTCTCAATTACAAGAATTCTATCTGCATGTTTGACTGTTTGTAATCTATGAGCTATCACAATAACTGTTCTATTTTTAAAGAGGTTATGCATTGCTTTTGTAATTTGTTCCTCTGAAAAACTATCAAGTGCTGATGTTGGTTCATCAAGAATAATTATTTTTGGATCTTTTAAGAATATTTTTGCAAGTGCAAGTCTTTGCCTTTGTCATCCTGACAGCTTTACTCCTCTTTCTCAAATTTCCGTTTCTAGTCACTTTGGAAGATCGTAAATAAATTCACATTTTGCAAGTTTGATGATTTTTTCTAGTTCTCAATCTTGCAAATCTCTCTCAATTGCATAAGTAAGATTATCTAATACACTTCCATCAAATACAGATGGTTCCTGAGTGAGATATCCTATATTTTTATAATATGATTTCAGTGATGTTTTCTTGAGTTTTTGATTGTCTATAATAATATCTCCTGAATCAGAATGAATATATCATGCTATTAATTTCGCAAGCGTAGATTTTCCTGAACCACTATTTCAAATAAGAGCTAAAACCTTTCCTCATTCAATTTTTAAATTTAATTTATTGAAAATTTTATTTCATTTATTGTATCCAAATGAAAGATTTTTTATTTCTATTTCTCATGAACTATATTCAAATGATTTTCATTTATGATATCATTTAATTTGTAATGCATGATCAAAAAAATCCCAAAGCTTCTCAACATCTACAATTATTTTTGTAAAATCAATATAAGTGTGGATAGATTTAGTAAAAATTTGGTCTAAAATATATACTATCGACATTAAAGAGACAAATTCTCAAAAATCAATAATATTGGTTCCATATCATATTCAAAACATTAATATTACTCAAACCTTACTCCCATCAATAAAAATCTTCATTAAAATATCTGTAACAATATTATAATTTTGAATTTTAGCATTTAAACGAATATTTCATTTCAACCTATCTAAAATATATTTTATTTCATTATCAAATTTTCAATTTTGTAAAATTTCAAACTTTGACATGAGAATATTTACAAATTTTTTTGTTATTCCTATGTTTATATCTCTTCTCTCAATCCTATATATTTTTGCTCTTTTTTGTAAAAATACAGTTAATATAAAGATAGTACTAAATAAGAATAATACTATTATTAAATAATATATATTAATAAACCCAATAAAAATAAATGAGTATACAATAAATAAGCTATTTGATAAAATCTCAACTAATGATTGTTCAATTAAAGCAACCCAAGAATGAATTCCTTTATCTATCATTGCAATCATCTTTCAGCTTCCTACCCTTTCTGACTCATTATTATCAAGAAAAACATATAAACTTATATATTTCTTATATAAAACGGCTCGAAATGTAGGCCAAATAGTACCATGAGTCCAATTTCTTGAAATAATTACAGTAATATAGAAAAATATCACACAAGCTACAAATAAAATTATTAATGGTATTATTGATTCATTCAATCATCTTGAAATATTATTTGTGATTTCTTTTAACAGGTACACTGTTATTATTCAAATAAGACTCGATAATATCGCTGGGATAATCGCTTTAAAGGAAACTTTTTTTTCCCTCATTACTGGTTCAAAAAATTTTTTGATTATATTTTTCTTCATGGTTGGTGTTTAAAGTATCTCTCTTAGTATACCTAAAAATAAAAAACGGAAAATAAATTTTCCGTTTTTATTATAAATCCCCCTTCCCCAACATACTAATACAGGCTTTAATCTCAAAATAACTAATGTATTCTTTTCCCTCTTCTTCCAATTTATCTTTAATTGGCCTTAGTTTATCAGGAACTCATCAAAAGGTTCCCTCTAATATAACTTTTACTTCTTTTATATTTTTAAAGTCTACTAATTTTAAAATATCCTGAAGTCATAATTCTCAGTCTTCATAAAGTTTAAGAACGTGTCATTCTATTGAAAGAATTTTTATTTCACGAAGACCTGCTATTTTTTTTAGGCTTTTTCATTCTTTTAATAGCTTGAGAGTTTCTTTATAGGTAGCTCATCTTGGAGTTTTTGCTTTTTTATCTCAAGATGATCATGTTTTTGCTTTTTTAAAAGCTGATCTTTTTACCTTCATAATCAGAAATGATTGAAGGTTTGACTCATCTTCTTTGAGTATATCTTCATTCCTCAGAGCAGCTGTTCCAACTTTTGTCATTCAGAGAAGTGGATACTGTCATGTTGTTTTTTCGAGATAATCATGTTGAATTAAAGCTTCTATTAAAGCTTCAACAAGCTCAGAATTGTACTCTGAAAGTACTCAATAATCCTCATGTTTATCAAGTCCCCATTCAATAATTCTCTTTTCTGAACTCCCCCGTAAGAAGTTTGTTATTACTTTCACTCCAAATCTTTTATCAAACTTTGACATAACATCAAGCACAATTTCAAATACTGATAATTGAACCAGGTTTTCTATATCTCATGATTGATATTTTGATTTATCTAGACAATAATCACATACTCAGCAATTATCAGGAAGAGTTTTTAAATCTTCTTTATCTCAAAAATATTGAAGAATAAATTTCTTCCTACATGATGGGTAAAAAAGAAGCTTCTTAATTTGCTCCAACTTAAAATAAGCTTCATCACGCAATAATTCTTGATGTTTCCAATCAATTAATAACCCTGAATGTTTTCTTTTTTCTTGCATAAGAGTTATACCTCTCCCTCTAAAATTATCCTCTGATTCTCATTCAAATCACTTTCTTACGATTCCATATTTTTCAAGTAATTTTAATATACTTCATACTTTCATATCATTTCATACTCCGGACTCAGAGGCCATTACATAGTATGTTTTTAATATTTGTTCTCCTGAACCTTCTCAGATTTTATTATTTTTATACAGGTAATCATAAAAATCAAGAATTTCTTGTTTTTCAGGATTTGAATTCTCAATAAAAAATTCTTGTATTTTTGTATCTCAATAACTCGCAAGTACCACTCCGTAACTTTTTTTACCATCTCTTCATCCTCTTCATACTTCTTGGTAATAATTTTCAATACTCCCTGGAAGATTATAATGAACTACAAATCTAATATCTTTTTTATCAATTCACATCCCAAAGGCATTAGTAGCGACTATTACTTTGAGCCCATCATCCATAAACTGTTGTTGCATTGTTTCTCTATCATCATGATTCATTGCTCAGGTATACATACCTACAGAAATGTCATTCTCTTGTAAAAACTCATATACTTCTTTGGTTACTTTTCTACTTGAACAATATACAATTCCTGATCATGCTGTATTTTTGATTATCTCATAGAGTTTTTGAAACTTTTCATCCTTTTTTGAAAGCTCTCTGACTATGAGAATGATATTTTTTCTATCAAATCACTTTGTAAATTCTCTATATTTTGTGAGCCCAAGTCTTGTTACAATATCTACTCTTACTTTTTCTGTAGCCGTTGCTGTGAGCCCTACTACTGGGATATTTTTCTCTTCCCCTCTGAGTCTTTCGATAAAACCTTTTATTTTCATGTAACTTGGTCTGAAGTCATGTCACCATTGACTTAAACAATGTACTTCATCAATTGCTATAAGTGAGATTTTTATTTGCCCGACTATTCTTTGAAAATCCCTACTATTGAGTCTTTCTGGAGCTATATAGAGAAATTTTATATTTGTATTTCATTTTGAAAGTTCATTGAGGATATCTTGTTGTTCAGAAAAACTGATCGTTGAATTTATAAGCTCAGCTCTCACTCAGAGTTCATTGAGTTTATCCACCTGATCCTTCATCAAAGAAATAAGAGGAGAAATAACAAGCGTTACCCCCTCTCTTACCATTCCTGGCAATTGGTAGGTCAAAGATTTTCAACCTCATGTTGGCATAAAAACAAGAGTATCATTTCCATTCACGACACTTTCTATTACTTCTCTTTGTCATTCCCTAAATGATTTTAAACCAAAAGTTCCTTGTAATATACTCTCTAATTTATCCATGTAACAGTAGATATATTTATATAAATCAGGTTTTAGTGTATATATTATGAGTATATTAGCAAATGAAAATTCTTATTATAATAAATACCCTCAATTTAACTACAATATTTTACAATTATGTCAAGTTATAAAAATAAAAACTTCCAAATATTAATGCCCTGTTAATGTCAGTTCAGTATAATCTCTCCGATTTTTTAACAAAAATAAAAATAAGAAATCTAAAAAAAACAAAAATAAATATAACCCATTTTCATTATTTAGACCACGTGGAGAAAAAATATGAAAAAAAGTATGAGAGAAATCATCATATTAATGTTACTAATAAGCGTTTCTGGTTGTGGAACGTATGGAGCAATGAAAAGAACTTTTTCATTAGCACCTCCATTAAATTATAATATTCAGGATTTAGAAAATCCAGAAAAAGGATCACTAGAGTCAATAAAACAGGACTATAAAGATCTTACTATTATAGAAAATATAGTTCGAGGTACTTTAAATAAAAAAGGAGAGGTGGTTAAAGCGGGGAATCCAAGCCCTGAGAATATAAGACTTTTAGTTGATTCCGCTATAACGTCTTCTAATAACCTTTGTCGGATTTGGTTTGATGCTATGATGTCAAAAGACACCAAACTAGATTCAAACCAAGGCCTAATAAATATTATTGGTGATAGCCTGCTAGGCATAGCTGGGCTAGCAGGTTCAAGTACAACAGGTATGGGTATTTTTTCTATTATGCTAGGAGCAACAAACGCTGGAATAGAAAACCATAAAGGATATTTTCGTCTAAATGGCACCCTCCCAAAAATATATAGTAAGCTTGAAAATGCACGAAAAGAGTACAAAACTACTCTCTTATCTGCATCTGAAGCATATACATATAAAGAGGCCCAAAGAGAAATTCGAACGTATCATGATTCATGTTCGCGTAGATCTGTTGAAAACTTCATTGAGGCAAGTGTCGAACTCGCTACAATTAAAGTGAAGTCAAATCAAAAAGTACTTGATGCTACAAATAAAGGAAATTTAACAGCTTCTTCTGTAGAAGTAAATGATTTACTTTTTGGAAGCAAAAAACGTTTATCAAATGAAAGACTATTTGCTCTTTACTTAATAGATAATCTCGATCAGAATGATTCGATCTTAAGTGAATATTTATTAAAAAATAGTTTCAATAGACTTCTCAATGATACCTTTATTACTCTGAAAACAGGCGCTTCTACAACAAAAGAAAAGAAAAAAGTTACAGATCTACAGCTAGAAATAAATAATGTTGCTGAACTATTATCTTTTGAAGATATATATTCTAAAATACTCTCAGAACAAGGGAATATTTCAGATATTAAACAGCAATTAACTTTAGCAAAATATACAGCAATATATGACGATGCTAAAAAAGATGCTGATGACCTTATTAAACAAATAAATGCAAATGCTGAGGATAGTTCAATTACAGTGACTATAGCTACAACATTTAATACATTTAATACAAATAATACAGTCATTAGTGCAATTCCAGGAAACAAAGAAAAAGCAAATAAAGCGATAGAAATCTTTGAAGAATGGAATACCTTAAAAAATAGATTAACACAATCTGAAGTTAAATTAAAATTACTTTTAAGAGGAAAAAACAGTACTCAAATTAATGGTCTCAAAGTTGTGACTCAGTAATTTGAAAAGAAAAAGAAATAGGCTTACCGTAAGGTTAGCCTATTTTTCTATTACATATTTTTCTCCTTCAAAAACAACCTCTCCATCAATCAGTATCCTCTCTATATCTGGAAAAATATCTATATGATACCTCTGAATAATACTTTTATGAATTTTTTTTCTATAAATATTATGTTTCTTTCAAAGTGACATATGAAATCATGTGACTCTCTCAAAGGCATTTACATCCGAAAGTGGTTTTTGTTTTGTGATTCATGTATTGATACCAAATCATAACTCTCTCATAAATACTTCCCCATCTTCAGAATCACTAATTTTATCTAATAGTTTTCTGAACTCTTCTGGACAATTCTGATCATCACATGTAATTTTACTCTCAGAAATTTTAATTCTGAAAGGTTCACAAAATTGTACTTCAAAGTTGAAGTCAGGATAGGCATAAATAGTAATTTCACCATTTACTTGTACAAAATCTTTGGCTTCAGAGAAGTTTTCTCAGATAGGAAAAGTTCCTCATCTCTTTTTTCAATTATAATTTCATGTATTTTGCTTCATATTTTCAAACCCACCTTCAATCTCCAATCTTCAATTCCCTGAAGTCTCAACGGTTAACTTATTTGCATTATCAAGTTTATCCTTCAATGCACTTGATAGCTGATCATAATAAGGAGTTTTATACTCAATAGCATCAGCATAATTTTCTATTTGATCATCTTTGATATAAGCAAGGTGATTATGTTCAAGGCATCATACTCAAGCATTATGGAGATTAAGACGTATACGAAAATCATCCAATCTAAAGTTTGTTGATTGGACAAGTATAACTGTTGATCATTCTATGAGATTAAAAAGTCTTTCTTTCAAATCTGGTTTTTCTATTTGATCAAAATCTATGAGCTCAGTATTTTTTCTTTCTTTTAAGTTTTGAATATATCATTCTGATACTTCTTTTGAAAGCGCTGAATTCAAATCATACACTAATACGACTCTTTCATCAGTGACTCTCATATTTTGAAAGAGTATGTTTCTTGTTGCTTCTAAAAATTTTTGTTTCATTATTTTATTATTTATTATATTCTTTATTATCTCTTGCCTGAATTATTATTCTATTACTCCGCTCATAATTAAATCATCCCCATCATAAAATGCACATATTTGTCATGAAGCAATGGCTCTTTGTTTTTCGTTGAATATAACCTCATATTTCTCTCAAGTCTTTGTAAGACTACAGTCTTGATCAGCTTGTCTATATCTAATTTTGCACTTGAGCTTCATTGGAAATTTAAAATCAGTTTTTCCAATGAAATGCATATTTTTTATCGTAAGTTTATCGTCGTAGAGATCCATATCTTTTTCAGTTCAAACTACTACTTCATTTTTTTCAAGGTCCTTTTTCACCACAAATACAGGTTCAGGTTGTCATCAAAGATCAAGGCCTTTTCTTTGTCAGATAGTATAATAAAATGATCATTTATGAATTCATAATATTTTTCAGTTGGTATCTACTATATTCCCTGGTTTTGGTTTAATTTTCTTTTCTAAAAAATCAGCCATATTCACCTTTCATACAAAACAAATTCATTGAGAATCTTTTCTCATAGCATTTGGAAGTCCAGCCTCTAACGCTACTTCTCTTACACGAGGCTTTTCCAAATCTCAAATGGGAAATAATGCTTTACTGAGCTGTTTTTGATTTAAACCTGCAAGAAAATATGATTGATCTTTATTTTGATCAACTCATTTTTTTAAATGAAATATATCTCCACTACCTTTTGTGATTTTTGCATAATGCCCTGTTGCTACCATATCAAATCAAGCCTCAAGTGCTTCATCTAAAAATACTTTAAACTTCACCTCACTATTACACATGATATCAGGATTTGGGGTGATTCATTTTTTATATCATTCATACATATAGTTTAAGACTTTTTCCTCATATTCACTACGAAAATCAAAGGTAAAAAAAGGGATATCTAAATATTTAGCTACCTCTTTTGCGACTTCTATATCTTCCAGAGTAGAACACTTCTCTCACTCTGGGGCTAAATAGTTGATCATAAATCACGCAGTAACATCATATCACTGTTTTTTTAGGAGGTAAGCTGTTACAGCACTATCAACTCCTCATGATAATCAAACTAAAATCTTCTTGGGCATTATTCTTTTTATTCGTTATCTATAATATTTGTATATCCTCCTCTTTTTCATTCAATTTTCCTTCTTCACTTTCTGAGATTATATATTTTCTCTTCCTATCAGCCAAAACATCTTCTCTCTGCTGCTTTATAATAAGTAAAACTTTATATGGTAATGGAACAAAGTGGAATAATCTTACATCATTTCTTTGTTGCTCTATCACTAAGTTTCAATATCATAAAACATTTGCAAAAAATCAACGAGAAAAACCATCAACTTTTACAATCCTATATGAATCTATTACTTCAATATCATCTCTTAGTAACAAAGAACATTTTATCAGTACTATCTGATCTTGAAATATTACAATCAGATTATAACTAAAATAAATTAAGTAAAGAATAAAACTAATAAAGGCATAATTTAAGGTAAGAAAAACAAAAAGAAATAGAATCATTCTTACATATGGTATTCCTTCTAAACTGCCGATAAAATTAAGAGCGAGCCAATATAAAAAGAAACTCAAAGTAAGGAGAAACATAAATTTACAACCTTTTAATAGCGGAAGTATATAATGCCTTCTAATAACGGTATATCAATCTTTTGTACAGAAACTCGACATAATATATAAGTTAATATTATAAAACTGTAAATATTACAATGGCAGATAATATAATCAATATAATAAATAGAAATATAATGATTTTCATCGTTATACTATGATTTCCTTGTAAACATATACTTCATATATGTTTCATATGCCTTTCGTTGAGAATTCCTAGTCTTTTATTAATTAAAACAAAGAATAAACACATTGCTATCAAATAAATAATCAACAATCATAACTTAACTATCATAATAATTTTCATTAAGGTCTATCAGTCTAGAATTATATAGTATAATTAAAGAAAATCAACCTGAATTAATTTTATTTTATCGGTTAATCCAGATAAAATTTTTATTTTATTTTTCTTAACTTCTAATTTATTTGCAAAATAGTCAATAAGCTCTTTATTCGCTTTTCATTTTTCAGGTAGTGATCTCAGTTTTATCTTTAATATGCCATTATCCATTACTGAAAAAAAAGTTGTCTCTTTAGAATTTGGGACAACTTTTATTTTAAAAACTCGTTTTCAATTTTCTTTATTTATATATTCTTTTAAAATCATACAAATATTCTTTTAAAATTTATTTTTTATAGTATACTCAAGGGTAAGGAAAAGTTAAAATTTTTAAAAATTGTATACAATGAAAATTGGTTTAGATCTTAGATTCTTAGATAGTAGCTCATATTCTCTCTTCATTATTGAACTTGTAATTAAGCTTATCAAAACAAGTCCCGATATAATATATACCATTTACACAAATCATAATAGTGATGTTTTTAAGGTGGATAATAGTAAAATCAAGCAAGTAAACATAAAAAATGGAAGTTTGCACGAGCAAATAAAGTTTCTCAAAATATTGAAAAATGATAAAAATGACCTTATGATATTTTTTAATCATAATAAACCTATTTTTTATAAATGAGAATATTATACTATTCTCTGCTCATTAAAAGATATCTATTATCAAAACTTCAGTAATTATATTAGTAAATATAAATACCTCTATCTTCTTGAGAAAAACTTAAAGAACTCTCATAAGGTCATCTGTTTTGATGAGAATTCAAAAAATGAATTGATCGAAAGGTTAAATCTTCCCGAAAATAAAATCTCACTATTACCAGCATTTTTTATAAATAGAGAAGCTATCAGCTCAGATATAAACCTGAAAACAAACATTAAAATGAAATTTGAACTTCAAAATGATTTTCTTATATATTCATGAAGTGATGGGATAGAAAAAAATGTAGAGAGGCTTATTCATGTATTTGATAGACTCAAAAAAGAGAATAACTGAAATTTGAATATAGATTTAGTCATGTTATGAGATACTATTTCAAAAAACATAGCTCTCAGAACTCTAGTAATAGAGCATAATCTTCAAACCAATATTCATTTTTTATGATTATTAAACCCCAGCGATAAGAGCCTTTTATACAAGAAGTCTCTTTGAGTTATATTCCCAAGTCTATACGAGCCTTTTCCATTTAGACTTTCTGAACCATTCTTTTTAAATACACCAATTTTAGCGAGTAACCTCATGAATATAAAAGATATTTTTTGAGAGGATGCGAGTTATTTCTCTCCAATCTCAACGAATAGCATATTAGAGGAAATGAAAAAATTCTTAAATAAAGAAAATAAAGAAATTTCTTACTCTGCTATATTATGAAACTATAACAAAGAAAAAACCGTCCAACAGCTCCTAGAAATTATACGTTAATTATTATATATAATGACAAAGTTAACAAATAGAAACATAGAAATCCTTAAAATCATTGTTGATGAATATTTAGCAACTTGAGAGGTTTTATGAAGTAAACTTTTGTTACAAAAATATGACCTGTGAGTCAGTTCTGCCACTGTGAGAAATGATATGGCAAAGCTTGAAACTCTTGAACTTATCTATCAACCATACAATTCAGCAGGAAGGCTTCCAACATCAAAGTGACTCAGAGCATTTGTAAACTATCTCATGCAAAGTTCCCCTGATCATTTCTTACAAAAAGAAAACTCACTTTTAAGCCAAGAAAAAATTAATAAACTTTCAGATTACACTCATAAAATTACATTTGAATTAGCAAAAAACACCTGAGAGATTGCTTTTTTTATCATACCAGAAAAACATATTACTCAACACTCTTGAGCATGAAATTTCCTTGAGAAAAACCATAAAAGGTTATGAAACTCTATTTTTTCTATCATAAAAATCCTCGAAGACAAGTTTGCATTCTCAAAATTTATCCAAGAGCTCCCAAAACAAGAATGAATAAATCTTTTTATCTGAGAAGAAAATATACTTCCATTCCTCAAAGATTATACCATGATCCTAAAACCTATAGTAATAGACTGAAATATCTGATACATCTGAATTATTTGATCGTTGAAAATGAATTATAGCTTTAATATTAGTGCTGTAAGAGGAATCATATAAAAAAGACCTAAAAATTTTAGGTCTTTTTTATTAAAATAAATGAATATATTTACGATCATATTTATTTATGATCGGTGATTTATATATTTTTTCTACACTTTCATATTCGAGTTTATCTTTTATACCGGTGACTTTCTTGATATAATGAACTGCTTGAAAAAAATTTCTTTTTTTGTGCGCATGTGTATTACTATACTCCATAACTAGTTCTATAGCATTCCCAGATGCGCCACATCAAAAGCAGTAATAAAACTGTTTATCCTGAATAAAGCAAAGGGAACCAGTTTTTTCATCATGAGAAGTAAAACATTTCACATATCTATTTTTTGATCCAGGCTTATTATTAAGTTTCATTCATAAGCTCGCAGCAATATCTGCTATATTTACCTTTGATAATAATAACTCAATTGATGATTTTTTTATTCTCCTTTCTTTCAATCAAGCAATCTTTTCATAAGTATTGCCATAAATATCAGAATATTTTTTTTCTTTTTTTTCTTGATGTAATATATCAGTTACTTGATTTACGTAATCATTAATATCGTCAATATAATTATTTTCATTTTGAGATAATACATTAATAGCAGAGGAAAGATTTCCTCTGCTATTTTGATCATTTTTTTCAATTTCTCAATAATCAGAATCATTGAATGAATTCATAACTATAAAAAATTAAAAAGTAATAAGTGGTAGGTCCCGAAGTACAACTAACGAGATGTTATCAGTCCATACAAGACCTACCGTTGGACTGCGAACATCTCTCTTCACTTCACTTTCTAACTCTATAAATATTTTATCCTGAAAAAAAACAGGGTATCTATTAAGCTACTAAAAGATCTTATGAGAAGAGTTAACTTTAATATAATGAGTTATAATAGAAAGTCAATAATTGTGTTATCAAGAATATTTCTATCTCCTTTGTAGAGATAATATCGAAAATCTAACTTTGTCAGATTCTTTACATTTAAGCAACCAGGAAATTGTCAAACGTTTCAATAAAAACATTGACTTGTCAATAAATCCACGTATATTATGCTGAGCTTGCTATCCTCACAATAAAAAGGAGGTTTTGATATGAGTATACATAATATACAAAGAATAATACCCCCCACTACAGCAGAGATTATTATTTTTCCAAAACAGAAAAAAATAACAAAAACTCTCTCTTTAAAAAGGTTACTAAAATGTTATGCAATATTAAGTCCTTCTATAGCTAGTGTAATTTATGGATTAGCTCAATGTTTTTAAGAAACTAATAATATATAGACATATATAATATCGTTGATACCATCTAACACGAAAAGGAGAATAACTATGATACAAATCACAAAAGACCTATTAGCGCAAGGACATACATATACTGAAATCATAATTTATATGTATGTTCCCTTATTAATAATAGCTTTGAGTATAGTTATAGTACCCTACGCGATCAGCCAAGGGAAACTATATGTTATCTCATAATAAAAACCCCAGTATCCATAAAGGATACCGGGGTTCTTTTTTAATATTTTTATAAGTATTTAGCACAAACTTCTTTCAGTTCATCGCTACTCTTTACTCATACCATTTGTTCAACCATCTCACCATCTTTTAGAACAATAAGTGTTGGAATACTCATAACTCTGTACTCAGCTGATATACCTGGATTTTCATCAACATTGACCTTTCATACTTTCATTTTTCATTCCATTTCTTTTGAGAAATCTTCAAGTATTGGAAGCATTTGTTGACAAGGACCACACCATTCTGCCCAAAAATCAACAAGAGTTATCCCCTCCTTTATAGTGTCTTTAAAGTTTTCTTCGTTTAATACAATTGCCATCTTTCTTTTAAATTATTAATTAAATTATTTTATGATTATATAAAAAATATCATCAAAAGCAAAAAAATATTCTCCTATTTTCATTCAAATATGCCTCTGAATACTTCTATTGCTAACTCCTGGTTTATAAAGAATGGAGAAGTTGCAACGGTAATTATTTTCGCCTTTTTTGCAGCATCTAATACAACTTTTTTCTTTAAGTTAAAATCAATAAAATCCAAATCTGGTTGAAAAAAATCCAGATCTAAATTCAATACTATATCTCAAGCTAAATCTAACCTTAAGTCCATATAATCTTTTAAGTTTGTCTCATTTCTTACCTGAATGATGTCTGCTATAATTCCTTCTTTTTGCGCTGGGATAATATAATTCCCAACATTAAGAGTAAAATTTGTAAACTGAAATACTTTTTTAAGATCACAAGAGTCTGGTTTCAAAAGATATTCACCTCAATCTCTTGTATCTGCATGTTCATCAATATGAATCAATGTATTATTATCTCAAATAATTCACTGAGCTCTTGCTAAATACCAAAAATAATACGCATGATTATGGTTATCAAACAAATATATATCTTTTCAATCCCAAGGAATTTTATAGAAATTTTTCAGTCCATAACAAGAACTCAACTTATCATCAAAATCATAATCTTCAAAAACTACCTGATCTCATAATTTTATATCATCAATAGATCAGTTTATAAGTGAGGGGATATACAATTTTTTATTTTTCCTGTTATCATATGAAAAAGTATTATTTCAGACTGATTGAGTTAAATAAAATCACTCTCTATACATATTTTTATTGAGTTACTGAGTATTTTGATTATTATAAGTAAAATACTTAAATAAAAAATAAAAATGTACAAAAAGGATATTCCATTTTTTGCTGAGACTCTTAATACAATGTTTCCTGATGCAAAAACAGAACTGTATTACCATTCAAAATTCCAACTTCTCATTGCTATTCTTATGTCAGCTCAAGCAACTGATAAACAAGTAAATAAAGTAAATAGGAATTTCTTTGAGTTTTTAAAAGAACCAAGTGACGGTATAGAACTATGAGTTGAAGAAATAAAAGAGTTTATTAATTCCATTTCATTTTTTAATAACAAGGCAAATAATATTTATAAAACCTGTGGGATATTAATAGAAAAATACCAAAATAATATTCCAAAAACAATCGAAGAACTCATAACCCTCCCCTGAGTATGAATAAAAACAGCAAAAGTATTCTTAGCTGTTACTGAAGATGCTCCGTATATCTGAGTTGATACGCATGTGCATAGAGTCTTGAATAGGGTCTGACTTGTAAATACAAAATCTCCTCTTGAAACAGATAAAAAAATAAGCACATACTTCAGCAAACATAATCATTCCATGCTACATAATACACTGGTATTATTTTGAAGATATCACTGTATGGCGAGAAAACCAAAATGTGAAACTTGCCCCTTTCAGGATAAATGTAAGTATTATAAGAATGTCATAAGTAAGATAAAATAAACTAAACCTCTATCTTTTTTTCTGCTCTAAATTCACAATACAAAAATCAAGAATACAAAATAAATAATCATGTTCCATAAATAATCACATCGAGATATAATCCAAGTGAAAAATGAGCTAAGATATAAAAACCTACAAAATATATAATGGCTCCGAAAAGAATATTTTTCATAATAAATAGGCTCGGTAGTGAAAATGTGATTAATTTTCTTGTATAAAAATATCCAAGAATCATCAATAAAATCTGACTTAAAAGTGTTACTATTCAAGCTCACATAAATGAATATTTTGGTATGAGAATAATATTTCAGACTATATTAAATAAAGTCACTATAATATTTATATACAAAAGTTTTGATTGATTCTTGGATGCCACCAAAGTATAAATAAAGACAAGTGATATAAAATAGAATAATACTACGGCAAAAACAACCAAAAAAGCATCTGATGAATTATAAAGATAACTTGGATCAAGGTAATCTTTATTTGCAATAATTTCAATAAGGTAATCTCTAAATAATATTCATAAAGTAAATACTAACATGGCAGATCAAAAGAGTATTTTAAATGAAATAGCTATTAAATTATCTAATTGTTTTTGTTTATTCTCTTCAAAAAACTTTGTAAGCGATGGAAGGATAGAGTTTAAATAAAAACCCCCCACTACCATAATCACTTCTACTATTTTCATAGGGAGTGAATACAATGCAATACTTGCATCTCCATCTATTGGCCCCTTTATAAGTGAAAGCAGTATTACATCTACTTTGAAATACACAACAGATAAAAATAAGGCAATTCAATATGGAAGAGAAATCTTAAAAATATATTTTATATACTCAAGGTCAAAGTGGAAACGTATATTTACAATTCTTCTTGCATACCAAAAATTTAGAACAGTATTCACAATGACTCAAATAACCCCCGCAATCATGATGAAAACAAAAGGTTTAAAGTAAATTTTATCTGTAGAATTTCATTCAAGAATATAGCTTTGGTTATAGCATACATACATAATAAATACTACAAATAAAACATTTATAAGTTTTCAAAAAACAGTAGAGAATAACGAAAATTCTATTCTCATATTTGCTTGCATGAGAGCTAATATTGATGAATTGAGAAGCTGAAAAATAGTAAAGATTGATGCGATAAATATCGATACTAGAGCTAAGTCAGAATTATATCCGGGAAGAAAATAAGCAATTCAAACTGCAAAAAATAGTACAAATATTCATAATATAAGCCTGAGAGACATAACATTTCAAACAATTTTTTCAGAGTCTTTTTTATTTGCTGAAATTTCCCTAATAGCAATCGCATAGAGTCATAAATCAGCCAAGAAAACAAAAATTCATATATAGTTATACACTTTCGAATATAATCAATATAATTCAATAGTAAGATAGTTTGTAAGTATACTGATAAGAAAAATTGAAATAATAGCTGTTCCGGCTTTTGATCATACTTGAGACAGAGTATTGGAAGCTATTTTTTTAAACATTTGTATCATTGAGTAATAAATTGAGTTTAGTCTAAGAGGTTTGTATTTTTTGTAAAGGTATTTATTATATTTTTACTTTACAAAAGCAATTTAAATAATAAAATTTTTCTAACTCTATTTATTGAAACAGAAGAAATCTATGGAAAATAAAAAACAACTTAAATGAATCATTATCCCCCTGTCTCTTATTACCATTTTTATTATCATTTTTTCTACAATCTATTATTTTACAAATAATACAGAGCTTTCAAATATAAGCTGAGAGGAAAAACAAATTCAAGCATGAGAAATAGATACAGGAAATATTATTGAAAATACCGACTCATCAGATCCCATAAACGTACAAGATAAAATTAGTAGAATTAAGAAAAAGCTTGCTTTAAAGTGACTTATTATCAAATGAGATATCCATTTAAAAAACAAAGAATATACGATTGCTCTAAGTAAATATCTTCAAATTCTCAAGGATATACCTGATGATAAAAGTACTCTATTAAAGCTCTGAAATACTTATTTTTATCTTAAAAAATACCCTCAAGCCTATAAATATTATGCACAGATCAAAAATTACAAGAGGTTAGATATGGATAGAGCAATACTGAGTCTTATATATTCAAGAATGCTTTCCGAAAAAAATATAGCATATATAAAATCTGAAATAGATACCTTTCCTCTCCATGAAGATCAAATATATTATTATAAAACAAGTCTCTTTTGTATAGAAGATTTTTCCCTCTGTAAACAAGATTTTCAAGACTACTTTATACAAAAAACTTGATCTGATACTGAAAATATAGAATGAGAAAATAATACTCAGTCCTGAGCTCTCGTTGAAGATCCATATATCTTTGAAGAGCTTGAAAATATCAAGCTTGCTCTTGAAAATTATACAAATTTTCAAATTGATGATATCTCATATAAAAATGCCCTAATCAGTTGAGCTTTCTTTAAAAATAGATTATACCCTATTGCTATTCATCTCTCAAAAAATATTTTATGAGAAAAAGATGATTATGGACCAATTATTAAAATAGTCGCAAAAAGTCATTATGAGTTATGAAATTACTCTGAGGCAAAAAAATATTTAGTACAATATAATTCTCTATGAAATAAAGAAGCTGATGTCAGTTATTTTCTTTGAGCTGTATATGAAAGACTACATGAATATGTACTGAGCTCAGTACATCTTAAAAAAGCAATAGAACTCTGATATAATAACTCACTTGATGTTAGAAGAAGGATGGTATATAATTATGAGAGACTATGAGAAACCGAAAAAGTACTACAAGCACTTCAAGATATAGTAGAAAATAATAAAGAGACTCTCACTCCTCAAGATTTGAGTCTTGCTATATATCACCATATAATAAATGAGAAACAAAGCTTAGCAAAAGAATTTAGCAGTTTTGGTATAGAAAAGTTTCCTGAGGAAGCAATATTTTTATGATATATGTGATGGATTCAATTACAAGAGACTGAAACTGAAGAATACCTGGTGCTTGCAGAAGAAAACTTAAAAAAATGACTTGAATTAAACAAAAAAAATCCTATGATATATCTTATAATGTGAAAGCTGGAACAAGCAAAATGAGATAATAAAAAAGCTTTTATTTATTTCAAAAAAACAGTTTCGCTTGATAAGTGATGAGATTTTGGAAAAATGGCTGGAGAAGAACTTGATAAGTTAAAAGAAATGGAAAAAGGTAAATTAGAATTAAAATAAAATTATGAATATAGAGAAGAGAAATACATCAACTGAAAATTTTTGAAACAAACCTGAAAATATAAATTCAAATATTGATTCTTTTTATAAAAACTTTATAGAAACATATAAACTTTCTCATGATACCATTGTTCAATTAACTAGTTTTACAAGTCAAAAAGAAAGAATTTCACTACAAGAAAGTCTGAGTAATTTAGATATAAAAAAATCTGATAAAGAAAAAATTTCGCAATTGTCTGAAGGCGATCTTCAACAACTTTTATGAGAATTAAAAGAATTAAAACAGCAAAGGTTATCCCTTCTCAATGAAATTTCAGAATCTTACTCTTCAAAAGAGATAACTAAAATATCAAATACCTCCACTTTAGAAAGTACCTTTTGAAAAAAGAGTATAGAAATTGCACAAAATCCTCAAAAGCCCCATGAGCATATACACGGGTGAGCAATGTGATTAGCCAATACAGGTATTAACACCGTAAAAGTTATCACCGACATATGAAAAGGAATTATAAATACCCCTCGTGATTTATATCTGTTATGAACTTGAAAAGCTCAACTTCCAGAATACAACGTGTAAAAAAATACTGAAACTATCCTTTCAGTATTTTTTTAATATTTCTCATCTAAATAGACTATTTCAATTCCAAACTTATCTCTTAGATGATACGCAAGAAGTTTTGGTCATATTTTTTCTGTTTCATAATGACCTCATATCAATACTGTTTGTCATAATTCTTTTGCTAAAATCATATCCTGATGAGCTCATTCTCATGTTAGCAATACATCATATCATTCTTTATTTGCATCTCAGGCACTTGATAGAGCTCAACCTGAAACAAATGCAATGGAGCTAAAATATTCTTTATTTCAGAAGTTATAGAGTCTTTTATTTAACTGCATCATCTCTGCATATGGTGTAACCATATTTGAAATATGAATTTTATTTTTAAACCTCAGTCAGAATCAAATAGTTGATCCATGATATTCTCAAAAATTTTCTACCTTATACTCTCAGTCTTGTAATCAAAACATGTTTATGAAAGCATGCATAAGTCCAACATTATTCCCTACTTCTCTATGAGCATCAAGTGGAAGATGTACAGCATATAAAGCAATATCATTATTCAATAATTGCCTGGTTCTTCTAAATGGAATTCCAGTTAATACTGATTCGTGTCCCCAAAATATACCGTGATGAGACAATACCATATCAACTTTTTCTTCTATAGCTTTATCAAAAATATAAGTACTTGCATCCACACTATATCATATTTTTTTAATTTCTATTTTCTCTGAATCAACTTGAAGTCCATTTTTTGATGAATCTTGAAAATTATCGATTTGTAAATATTCATCTAAGTATTTTACTAATTCCAGTTTATTCATAATAAAAAATTATATTTTAAAATTCAAATTTACTACATTCTTTTTCGATGAATCATTTTGATTGTGCATACTCATTTATTTCTGTAATTCTACTTGCTGTCATCGGATGATCTGAAAGGAAACTCACTATGTTATCTAAATTATCATTATTTTTTTCAAAAAACCTGGTTATACATCCTATATGGTTTTTTTCATTATTTACAAAATCTACTCATTCAAAATCTGATCTTTCTTCAACTTCCTTGTTATACACGGATGAAACCGAATCAAAAATATACAGTCATTCATTTCAGGAAAATCAGATGAGTAATAACAATAATTGAATCGGAAATTCTGAAACTATTTTTTTAAAAACATCTCTATTCTCAATATGTGAGATTTCATGTCATATGATCATTAATAGCTCATTTTCATATTCAATTGAATTCAATAATCACTCAGTTACAAGTATTTTTCATCATAATTTTGCATACGCATTCTCTTCTTCAGAAGAGATAACATGTAAGCTATATTTTATATCTGGGAAAATTTCATTTATTTTTTTTGTAAGTTGAATATTCTCAGATGTAACGGAACCTTCTCAAAACCATTCTATTTCTTTTTCAAGAGGGACCAAATATACTAAATAATGAGCGACTAAAAGAAAAAATAAATAGAATGAAAAAATGATTGCAAAAAAAGTTCATAACAATTTCATTCATCAGATAAGCTGTGATTTTTCTGATATGTTATAATTCTTCTCGGGTCATTCTGGGATAACAATTTTCATACTTTTTTACACAAAAATAAATAGTCACTTATATCATAAGTGACTATAGTCTATTTCATTTTTTTTGCAATAAAACGAACTAGTTATTTAGGTTTACTGCTGTTGCATATGCTAAAATCTCAACACTTCCTATACTTCATTTTTTTCATTTTGAAATACTTGAAGTTTCAATTTTTAAGTTCGCAAGACAATTATATCATTTTTTATGAGCTTCTTCTTTTATTCTGAGAATAGCTTCTCTTCTCGCTCTGTCTAACAGAGATTCATACACAAACAATCTTCATCCAAAGAAATTTATAAATGAAGCTATAAATTTCTTAAAAAAATCTATAGAAATTACTACATTTCAAGACAGTAATTCTCCATTTTCTATTTTCATTTTTTTTGAATCTGTTTTTGTTATTTGAATAATCTCTTTGTATTTTACTTCCCTTTCTTCAATACTTTTAAAGTGTCTCTTCTCAAGAATTGATCATACAACGAATCATAAAATAACTAAAGATAATAATATTAATAAATCAAACATTATAAATAAATTCTAAAAATTAAAGTTTCACAGCTGTACCATATACATAAATTTCAGATGCACCTGCTGAAACAGATGAAGTAGAAAATCTTACATTCAAAATAGCATTTGCTCACATTTCTTCTGCTTGCTTTGTCATTCTTGAAATAGCTTCTTTTCTAGATTCTTCTAAGAGTTCCGTATACCCTTTTAATTCTCCTCAAACAATATTTTTTAATCCAGCCATCAAGTCTCTTCAAAAATGTTTTGCTCTTACTGTGCTCCCATTAACAAGACCGAAGTGAGCAGTTGCTTCCTTTCCAGGAACATATTCTAAATTTGTAATTATCATAAAATTTGATATTAAAATATAAGTGTAACAATAGTAACATAGATAAAATAAAAAGTAAAAAGTAAATCTAATTTGATTAATAAACAAAAAAATCTCCGTTTTCTTTTAACCATTTTTCATGAACCTTATAATCAGGCATCATTTCAGCTACCTGTGTCCAAAATCTTCTTGAATGATTCATATGAATAAGATGTGAAAGTTCATGGATTATCACATAGTCTATCACTTCTTTGGGTGCTAAGATCAGCCTAAATGAAAAGTTTAAATTCTTTTTACTCGTGCAGCTTCCCCACCTAGTTCTTGCGCTCGTAATTTTAATAACATTATATGTTAATCAATTTTTTTCTGCTAACTCAGCTACTCTTCATGGAATATATTTTCTTGCCTTTTCTTTATAAAACTCAATTTTATCGCTATCAATAATACTTTTTCTTGTATTTTGAAGTTTTTTTACAATCCAGTTTTGATGTTTTTCAAGAAAGTTATGAATGGTTTTTTTTGTCACAAAAAATGGAGATTTTACTATTATTTCTCCATTTTTTACTTGCAATGCAAGTGTCTTTCTAAATGATTTTATTAACTTATAGTTTTGCATTCTCTGCTTATTTATTTCACATATTATAAATAGTATCAAGAGTTATTTTTCTACTCGCATCATCTCTTTTTCTCATTGAATCAAATAAATGAAAACTTGAAGTTTTTATCCCACAGAAACCTAATAGGTACATTTTGAAATACCCTTTTATTCTGTTTGGAAAGATAAACAATTTATATATAAATCATGGAGCATCACAAGTAGCAAATACTCTTGCTGTTTTTCATTTCAACAATCACTCTTGTCATTTTTTTGTATACCTAAAAGCAAAATTATTTTCAAAATTTGTATCAAAAAAGTTTTTCATAATAGCTGGTACTTGCCCCCACCAGATTGGAAAAATAAATACAAGCTGATCTGCCCAAGTAATTTTATCTTGCATTATTTTTCTATTTTTATCCTCACCATATTTCATATTTTCTCAGAAAGTCAAAAATGGTTGAGCATTTTCATCAGCATATAAATCAACTATTTCTGCTTTATTTCATGCATCAGTATGTCACTTCTTATAGTTTTCTGCAATAAGTTTTGTAAACCCCCCATTCCCTGGATGTGCTGTAATAATAAGTATGTTCATTTGCTTGGTTAATATAATGACTAAAATAAGTGTTTCAGTCATTATATTAGTGAATTTTTGTATTTTTTCAAGACTTTTTTTAGATACTTTGAAAAAAGTCTTGAAATTAAAAAATTAGTAAATAATATTTCCTGTACAAGAAATACTTACTTATAAAAACATAATGCAAGAAAAAAGATATTTAAAAATAGTGACTCTAAGTGCTTGGTATGATTTAGTAATTACCGGGATACTTGCTATTCCATTTACAAGTATACTTCTCATATGATTTCTTAACACTACCCATACATTTCTTAATCTCCCCGGAGTTTTTTGAATTTTTGAACCAATCCACTTACTTTTTGTAAATCTTATGGGAATTGTTTCATTTTTCTGGGCAATTTTACGTATCAAACATACATCAATTCTTCTTTGATACTACGATGGTCTGATTCGTCTTTCACTTGCAGTTCTTATGGCATTTTATATGCTATACTATCAAGTATCACTTGTGATTGTTAGTTTTTTCTTTGTAGAGGTGATTTTCGGATTATTACAAATTGTATTTTATTACAAATTAAAAAAATAAAGACGTTCATAGTCTTTATTTTTTTATTAATTCATGTTTTTTTGCCTCGCTCTAACTTTTCTTACGTATGCAAGATTTTTGTAATGTTGTGTTTTTGCTTTTGCAACTCTATCTTTTCAGGTTTCTTTATATTTATTTGTTTTCTGTTTAGTTCATAGCTCAGTCAACCTTGGATTGATGACTTTCATGTCAGAAATAACAGAGGTTTCTATTACAAGTTGATCACCGTTATGAGGAGTAGTAATTTTATCGTTACTTGTAATATTAAATATTCCTACTACAAAAACAAACATAGCAAGTGCAGGAACTATAAATTTAATGTTCTTTATAGAAAATACATTAAGTATATTTTTTTTAAGCATTAAAAAATAGAGTTTTATTCTAATATTATAATCTAATTTCAAAGGAATTTTTTCCTCTTTTAATTTAAAGTTTTTCATACTCAGGTGTATTAGGCTGTAAAATGTTTATTAATCTCTCAAGACCTCTACTTATAATCTTTCTTATATTCGCCTCACTTTTTCAAGTTATATTTGAAATCTCTTTTGTAGAAAATTCATTTAAGTATTTCATTACAATATAGTCTTTATAAGTTTCTGGAATTTTATCTAGAGCCATATATACCTGTTTCATATCAAATTCAGTATCAATCTTTCGAGTAAAATCTCATTCATATTTAATAAACTCTTCAATATCCAAATTTTCATCTCCATTTATACTTACATCTGATGTATCTTTTCTATAATGATCAATAAGTTTATTTCTAGCTATTTTAAAAATCCAAGTAGAAAAACTAAATGTATCATCATAACTATCAATTTTGTCATATCATTTTAAAAAGGTTTCACTCGTTAAATCTTCGGCTAATTCTCTATCTTTGCCTAAGTTATAATAGAAGTATGAAAAAATTTTATTCTTATATTGATTATAACAATCTATATAATTCATATTTTTTTGTTATTTATAAAGAGAGCTACAATTTATCTTTTTTTTCTTCACTTATATCTATCTAAAACGTTCTTACTTTTAATTTTTTTTACTCTATCTTTTGCGACTTTAGCTTTACTTTTATTGTTATGAGAAATAATTCTTTTCATAACTCGAGGGCTTTTTCATTCTAATTCTCATTCAAGTTTCGCATGTAGGTAATTGAGTATTACTACATATTTTTTTGACTTCGAATCACTTTTTTTTGAAAGCTTATTTTTTATAGTAATAATTTTATCTTTTAATTTGAGTCAAAAGGCTTTATTCATTTTACTCTTTTTCACAACTTTAGTTACTATTTTATCAATTTTATTTACAAGTAATTCTCAATTTTTTATAGCTTGTAACTCTTGTTTGAATTCTCATATATTATTTTCTGAGTGGTAAGAATATGAGGAGTTGATTCAGTTAAAAATAAAGAAACCCGTTAGAAGTAATGCTATAGTAACAGTTTTGATTTTTTGTATCATTATATTATATTTAGATATTAAGTTAAAGCAATAAGTACAACCTGCACAAAAAGCTGCAGGTTGTAATATCTTTATTTTTCGTCATCGAAAAATTCATCTTCATCATCAATATCATTAAAATCATCATATGAATCATCTAATATATCATATATATCATCAATTTTTGAGAAAAAATTATTTGGGTTTGTTTCATTTTCTATTTTTTCCAAAGCCACTAAGAGTTCATTCTTTAATTCTTCATTATCTAAACTATTAATTTCTTCAGTAATAGATTGTATAATTTCTTTTTTTTCAGTATCAAAATCAAAGTCTTCTATATCTTCGAAATCAAAGTCTTCATTAAATGAAGTTCCATTTTCTTCATAATAATTATCTACACTCTCATAAACTTTATCTAATGTATCAAAAAAATCATCTTCATTATTTTGAGCATTCAATTTTTGAATATTTGATAACATATCAGATTTAAATGTTGAATCTTCTAAGTTATTAATTTCATCTCAAAGATACTTTAATATATCTTTTTTATCTTCTGTAAAATTATAATCTTCTCATTCGTCTTCAAAGTTATCATCTTCGAAATCATCATCCTCTCCAAAGTATTCATCTAATTTATCGTAAGTTACATCAAGTTTTTCAAAAAATGTATCTTCATTATTTATAGATTTTAATTCTTGAATCGTTGATACTACAACGTCTTTTAATTTTTTATCGTTAATATAACTCACTTCTTCTTCTAAAGCTTCTATAATGTCTGTTTTTTCATTAGTAAAACTATAACTATAGTCTTCAAAATCATCCTCACCTTCTATCTCTTCATCATGCTCTTCATAATAATTATCTAATTTCTCATATACATCATTCAATACGTCATAAAACTTTTTTCCATCATTAATTTCCTCTAAGCTTTTTAAATCTTGTGCTAATTGATTTTTAAAATCAGCATTTTTTAGAAAAGCTATTTCCTCTTTTAACTCAGTTAAAAGATTATTCTTAAGGTCTCAATTTTTGATTAACTCATCTAGTTCTTTTGATATAGAGTTTATTTCTTCTGCACCGTTTACCTCATCTTTTAGTTCCATTTTAACTTCTTCTAAAATTTGATTTTTAAATGCCTCATCAAATGATAGGTTTGCTGCACTAACAGGATTTACTAGTAATGCAAGTCATATAATACTAGTAGTTAATAGAGTTTTTTTTGTTCAGTTTTTCATAATATAGTTTTTTAAAATATAATTCATCGTAGCGACTACAGGCTTTTATACGTTTGAAACATAATAGTGTGACAACTTTTTTCAAAAAAATAAAGAGTTTTTTAAAAAACTCTTTATTTTTTACTTTGTAATAGCTATTTTTTTGTACATTAAAATTCATGTAGGATTATCTTTGTTGCATCAATTACATTTTTAAATCTATCAGCTTGTAAATGAATTCATCAAAAATATCTTGTTACTACCACAATAGTATTTATACAGTTATCTCTTTGTAGCTCTCTGAGTATACAATTTCAAGCTCAAACTTCTCCATCATCATTTTTTCATTCTAAAATACTTCCATTTTCTAACTCTAACCTGTACGCATAAGTATTATGAGTAGACTTCTGAAAATACTTATCTTTCAATAACTCTTTTATAAAAGGTTTTACTTCTTCTGATGATTCAATATATCACCCTATAACTGTATACTTTGATTTCCTATCAATAATAACGTTCTGCATTATTTTACGTCTAAAATTTGGTTTTTTAGAACCTCAAAGGTTGAGTGAAAGTTTATTTGTCATGAGTAATTAGTATTTATTTAGTATTTCACAGACTCAGCTAAAATTTTTCATTATTTCGTCATTTGTAAATCTTAAAATTTTAAGGTCATATCATTTTAATACATTTGTTCTTTCGGTATCATATTCTGGAGCTCAATTCTCATGATGACTCTCTCAATCAATTTCTATAACAAGAGATAATTCTTTACAATAAAAATCTACAATAAAATGATCTATGGGTCTTTGTCTCAAAACTGTATATTTCCAATTTTTCAAAAAATCAAACCAGATTTTCATTTCAGGTTTTGTCATATTTTTCCTTAATTCTCTTGCTCGTTCTTTAAGTTTTGGATTGTAAGGTAATCTATGGTTTCATAAAATTAATCACCTTGAGTGAAGAAAATCTTGAGTAAATTCATACATATAGAGTAGAAATAATTATTTAAGAAAAACTCCCCCTGCCTTTCAGGCATCCCCCTCCATGAGGGGGAACTTAAAATTGTTGCAACAAATAAGAACTATCTATTTTATTAAAAATAATTCTTTAAATAAGATAATATAAAAATTATTATTCATACTAAGTTCTCCCTCTTGGAGGGAGATGTCCCCTAGGACAGAGGGAGCGATTACTTGTCTTCCTTAATCTTCAAAATCATCTCAAGCTCCAAGTTCAAGCTTTTCTGCTCATGGTAAGGCTTGTCACATAAGTGATTCTAATTCTCCATACATTCCAGTTATAGCAAAAGTAGCTCTTTCCAGATCCTTTTCTCTTTTTTTCCAGTTTTTATCCATGGCTCTTCTTTCTGAATCAATTCATGTTTTTAATTGTGCAAATACATCAACCATCATAGAAATTTTTGAAGAAAACTCTTCACTTGAAAGATATTTGTAGAGCATTTCCATCTTGAGATCTTTTCATTGCAGAGAAGTTTCTACCTTTGCAATTGCAAGAAGTTTATCTCTGAGCATCGTTGCAACAGCAATCACGTATTCAGGGAGACATACCATAACATCATCCACCATTCAAAAACTTTTAAGATTTTTTGGAAGAACGGTAGTAACTAAGATAGCAATATTTCAGTTTACTTTGAGCTTATCATCTTTGAGCTTCATTACCCAAGCGTCTGTCCAAGCTTTTGTGTTTTTTGATTCCCAAACAATAACTCAAGCAGGTTGTCCTAGGTTATTTTTTACATTTTGTATAATATCTGCTCACTTGATTCAAGTTGGGACATCTTCAATAATATCAATAGGAAATGAACTCGATATTGCTTGTTTCAAATCATCTTCTTGTATATCTCATTGTATTTGTTGGCTATTTTGTTCTGATTTTCTTTTCAGATCATCAATAGTTTTTTTCATTTGTTCTTGTTGTTTCAGCATTTCAAGATCTTTCTTTCTATGCTCTTCTTGTATTTTTTCAATTTGAGTATCTGATTCTTTTTTAGATTCTAGCTTTAATTTTTCTTCAATTGTTTGTTCTAATTTTTTCTTTTCTTCAATCATTTTTTTCTCCATTTCTAGCTCAAAATTTTTCTCTTTGTTTTCTAAGTCTTTTTGCATATTAATAAGCTCCAGTTCTTTCTTTTTCGCTTCCTGTTGTTCAATTTCAGATTTTTTAAGCCTATCTTGCATATCTTTCATTTCAAGTTCTACTTTTTTTCTTTCTTCAGCAGCTTTTCTTTCAGCAAATTCTCCTGCTTTTTTTCTCATTTCATTCGTTTTTTCTTCTAGATCTTTTTCAAATTGAGCTTTTTGTTTTTCTTGTTCGCTTTTCAATTTATTTTCTTGATCTTTTAAAAGCTCATCATATTTATGATTAGCAATTTTATCCAAGTCTATTTCTACATTACAATTTGGACATACTATTGTTTGAGACATATATTATTTTCTATTAAATATTAATTTATTATATTTTATATATATGTTGTATAAAGTCTATATTTTTTAGTAGACTTAATTCATCTTAAAATCAAATTCTATTTTCCCAAACTTCTCTCCATTGATTTGCAATTCAATAAAATGCTTTCAAGGATAGAGTTTCAATGTTGTCATTTCCCTAAGTGGGTGTTTTTTTGTTATTTTTATATTTTCTCATTTTCATATTTTTTTCTTTGAAATCTTAAACGTTTTTCATGAATTTTTCCCACTGGCTTTCACAAAATGTATAATATAATCTATCATTAAGACTTGGTCATTTTTTGAATCTATTTCAAATTCAAACTTTAGGCTTTCTCATAAAGAAACTGATGGAGTTAAAATTTGAAAATTTTTGATAGAAATATCAGGTTTTTGGTATCAAATAAACTGAAGAGATTCTTTATGTCCTGATCTCAGTAAAGTCCTGAGTGAATGCCTCATAATATAGTCCATATTTTTCTCTGATTGTTTTCTTGATTTCTTCCATTCATCTAATTTTGAGAGTACTCAAATAGGATCTATTTTTGAAATATCGTTCATATTGTTTGCAACAGAACGAAATACATAAGATGTATGGTCTGAAAAAAGATTATCCAGAACATCAAAAGTATTTTGAATCCCAATATCAACTTTCCCTCACCATGGAAGACTTGGACGAATTCATTCGCTCGCAAATCTTCTTACATGGTAATTATCATGTTTTGACCACTCCTCAACATAGACAAGTGTTTGCTCTGGGTACTTTTTCAAAAAAGGACGAATCGCAAATTCCATAGAAAATCTTTTTGTAAATTCTTCAAAATTAGAAAGAGAAAAATCTAGATACTCTCAATTACATCAGTATTCTGCAATATACTCTCAAAACGAAGATAAAATAAAATACCCAAAATCATCATCTGTTTTATTTGGATCAAGCTCTGGTGGTAAACTTTGACGCATAATACTCACAGCTAGCTTATAATTATCTGGGAGATATATTTTTAAATTATCTTTTATATGATAAATCCTTTCTTTGAGCTCTAATTCTGGAAACTTCACAAGAACATCGTCTATAAAGTTCACCTCATCAAACTCCTTATATGCTTCTTTTATTAATCAAGATAAAAAAGTAACTCTTTGTTTGTTAAACATCATATCTTTGAGTGATAATTTTTCTTTTCCCATAAAATACTCTTTTAATATATACAGTATATATACATATTATGAGTTTTTACTTTTTTGTAAAGTTATTCATTGATTATTTTGGAAAAATATATTATAATGATTTATATATACTAAATATAAAATATGGCTACTATTATTATCACAGATACAGATAACTGAATCATTAATAATGAGTTCAATTATTTACTCTGATTTCAACCATCTCTCGGATGAATTATTATCAAAAAGCACTGTATAAATATTATCCTTGACTCAAGGTATTTTAATAAAAAAGAGTGTGTGGATATAGAGAGTATCAAACATAAAACATGAAAAGAAAAAGTAGTTTTCACAAAATCAGAATGAAAACTTATTGACTGTATTTTAGATCAATCACATGATTCAAAAACAAAAAAAGTAGAAGACAATATAACTCTTAAATACTTCGGACAACTAGAAAAAGGCTCAAAACATAAAATAGAAGTTATAACTCCTTATTTTGAACAGAAAAGAATCATCAAACAAAGTAATGAACAGACAAAGATAAAACAAGCTATAAAAATAATTGATAAAGTATTTTTTGCAGTACAAGACCTAAAAAAAACTTGAGAACTCATTTGAAAAACAGAAAAAGAGATCAGAGCATTTATAGTCAATAAAATCTTAGAGTTTTGAGGATCAGCAGAAAGTTTTGAAGCAATAGTCGCTTTTTGAAAAAATTCAGCTATCCCACATCATACAGCTGGAGATACTATCATATGAGATGGTCCTCTCTTAATTGATATGGGAGCAGTATACCAGTGATATTGTAGTGATTTTACCAGAACCTTTTGGGTATGAAAAAAAGATAGTTCATATGATGAATTCAAAAAAATATATAATGCTGTAGCCAAAGCTTATAGGAAAGCATTTCAAATTTCTCAACCATGACTCAAAGCAACTTTAATTGACACCGCGGCAAGAAACTCCATTATTGATGCGTGATTTGGAGAGTATTTTACACACTCTACATGACATTGAGTAGGCTTAAATATTCATGAAGCACCATGGATAACAATGAAGTCTCAAAATATAATAAGATCCTGAATGGTTTTTACTATTGAACCTGGAATTTATATCCCCTGAAAATTTTGAGTAAGAATTGAAAATATAGTTTTTGCATGAGAAGGCTGAGTTGAATGTTTTAGTGAAGTAGAGTTTTAAAAAGAGAAAGCATATGCTTTCTCTTTTTTTAATTTACTCAAACGTATACATCAACTTCTGAATTATTTCATTTTTGAGATTTTTCAGAATACACCTCAAAATCAAATGTATTGTTTTTCGGAATATCTGATTCCCAAATTTCTTCCCATGTTTTAAGTACTGCTCTTGGAAGGTTCCCGATTGCAACAAATTTTGCATATTCTTGTTCCGGTACTTCTGCGCTAGATAACCACTTTGGAAGTCATGTAAAGTCTGAAACCTTACAACCAATAATTAAATCATATTTTTTATCCATATTATCTTCAGAGAAACCCTCTTCAAAATTTGAATATACGGCATAAATTCTATCATCGATTTTATTTGGTATTTTTGCGAATATATTTTTGGAAAAAAAATCATTCCATGCTATACCAATACTTCCTTCATTTATAGCTTGGGTATTAGAAGTTGTAATTTTTAATCCTGCTACTTTGAATCCTGCTCTTTGTATTCTTTCCATTTATTACTTTTTTTAATTATATAAAATATTTTTTATCAACGGTTCCATTTATTATCTCAATACCATCAGCTTGTAACTTCTCTACTTTTTCTTCAACTCATCTATCAGTATTATATCCACTGAGTTTTCCAGAGTCAGCAAGTACTTTGTAACAAGGATATATTCCTGGACTTTTGTTATACTTCATTACTGAAGCTATCTTTCTTGGGTGAACCTCAAACCTTATTCAAAGATTTTTGTATGAGCTTACTTTTCATTTTGGTATTTCTTGTAAAAACTCAAGTATTTTTTTATCAAGCTCTCTATCTTTTTGAGTCTTTTTCTTCGTTTTTGTTTCAACAGATAATGACTTTTCAATCCATTCAAATAACAATTCTCTATTCTCCATAACATCTTCTGGGAGCTCATAATATGACATAACTCATACGACTCATGTTTTCTTTTTATATTTAAATGCTTCGCTTCAATAATCTAAATAGTCTTGTCTATTATTTTCTCACACTTTGAAATACAACTGGTTTCAAAGTAGTATAGAAAATATTTTTCAATACCTATAAATACCATATCAACCAAACATAGATCTATAAGAAAAAGAGGGATCATCTTCCAGTTGATCATGTATAAAGTATTCCAAGATTCCTGGTAGCTTTTTTTTGACCATAAGAGTTTTGAAAAATTATTAAATCTTAGTATGATAGTATCAATATTTTTCTTCAAGTAAAACAAATATATGAAACTCGAAAACTTCCCCTTCCAAATCATTTTGGACTGGTATAAAATAAACTGACGTCATGATCTTCCATGGAGGCATAAACAAGAGCCATATCAGGTATGGATCAGCGAGATTTTTCTTCAACAAACCCAAGTTTCACGTGTGATTCCTTACTTTGAAAAAGTTATAGATGCATTTCCTACAGTTCATGATTTTGCTCAGATAGACTATGATACCTTTTTCCCATATTATGAATGACTCTGATATTATTCTCGCGCAAGAAATATGTTAGGAGCAGCAAAAGCTATAGTAGATGATCATGACTGAATATTCCCAAATGATTATAATGAGCTTCTTTCTCTCCCTGGAGTTTGACCATATACATCTCAAGCAATCCTTGCTTTTTGACATAATCAAAGTGTATTAGCTTTTGATACCAATATAGAAAAAATATTTGCAAGATACTACCTTGGAAGCCGTTTCATTAAACTTTCTAAAGAATTTAAAAATAATATTCAAAAACAATTTGAAAAAACTTGAATCTCATGAAGAGAAATAAATGCAGCTCTCATGGATTTTTCTAGTCTTGTTGACATTAATGAAAAACAAAATATTAACTGGGAAAATTATCCTCTTCATAATTCACAATTTTTTAAAAATAAATGAAAATCTGAATCAAGGCCAGAAAAAAAATCTATACAAATAAATAAAAAAGATGCAGAGATATTCGTTTGTATCCATAAAGATCATAAAGAGTATTATTCAGAAAATCCTGATAGATTTGAAGCTTTTCAGCTATGAAAAACATGAGATGATCACAGAGGTTTTATAAAGGCTTATTTTAAAAATAAATTTAACCTTTCTCTCTCAGTAAGACCTCCATACAAAAAAATAGCTTCAAATAAATGAAACTATTTCTTTTATCATGCTCAAGTTCAAGCCTGAGAACATGAATTTGGTATTTTTAATAAAAAAGAAAAACTGGGTTGGGAAGAAAATATCTAAACCCTCAGTTTTTTATTTCTTACATGTATCATATTTATATTTTGTAATAATATAATGCATTGCAGCAAAATGGTATAAAACAACCAATACAATTGCCGTTCAGAAAAATATTTTTCATAGAGCAACAGCCACAATTAATAAGATTGGGAAACTCATCCACAAGAAGGCTTTATATAAACGCTCGGTAAAGTCTTTCTTCTTAAGTTTCAGTCATAACTTATAAGAACATTTTGAACATTTTAATAAGTGATTTCCATAAAACCTTTTTTGGTTAATTTTTTTATATACTTTCCACCAAGAGATTTTCTTTTTACAGTTTGGGCATTTTTGTAGGGACATAATATGTTCTTAATAATATAATACTAAATAAGTATATTATTCTTTGACGAATACTGCAAATTTTATTTTTTGACTTTTCTTTCATAATAATTATAAATATAAATGAATTAATAGAAGGAATTTAGTTATGAAACAGTTCACTTCAGTTGATACTAAAACAGATATAGAAAAAGAAGATTGTTTTTATCTCCGAAATATTGGAAATGAACAATTCGAATTAGCTATCGCAGTTGCAAAGCAAAAAGGTTTTCAAAAAAATCGAAAGCAGGCTGCATGTATTGTATTAAGATTAATTCTAACAGAAAAAGGAGTACTCGTAAGTAGCCGTTTTACAAATGAAGAAGTCATACTAAAAAAATCCCATAATTTTACTGAGTACAATATTATACTTGAAAATTACTATGGGACGAAAAGATACTTTTTTTTAGAAACCTTGTTACGTCTTGGAAGTAATGCTGCTTCCAAATTCCTAAAACAAGACTCAGCAGAAGATTTAGTAGAGTGTCTTATGGCTCTATTTACTCATCATGCAAAGAAGAAGTATAAAATAAATTGTAAAGACTATGGGAGAAGAACCTCTCCAAAAAATAATAAATATCGGATTGAACTCTCTGAGAGAATCGAGATGAAAAAAAATAAGAAGTCTTACAAAAAAGCTGCTTAAGGAACAAAAACCGTTATGAATATTCATAACGGTTTTTTAGTACTCCCACTTATTAATATATTACAATATCAACCACCTTTAACATCAAATTTTTCTTCCCCATCCAAACATCTTCAGAAACATCAAAAATAAGATCCACTTTATCAGCTTTTTTAATTTGATCTAAGTATTCTCAGAATCAGAATCAAAATATTTTGTATCCATGTTTTGTTTTGAAACGTAAATGATCCCTGCTATTTTTTCAAAGAATTTCTACAGTATCATAATCAAGGTCTTCTATCATAAAGACTGGTTTTTTATTTCCTATTCCATACGGTTTGAACTTGTTAATTTTTTTCAAAAATCAAAATCATAACTCATTGAGTTCTACTATCTTATCTACGACTACTTCTTTTCTATGTTTTCTAAAATCCATTGAGTTTAAATCAGCAAGTACCTTTGATTTAAATTCTCAGAATTTTTCCCTTTTAATACTAAACCCTGCAGCTTGTTTATGTCATCCAAACCCAATAAAGTACTCTTTGTATTTTTCTAATATATCAACTATAGAGAAAAAATCGGGACTTCTACAACTCGCAACGAGTTTATCTCATTCATCTTTGAGTACTATTGATGGTCTATAAAACTGTTCTGTAAGTCTTCCAGCTACTATTCAGATAATTCCATGCTCAATTGCCGTTGAGTAGTAAAATAATATATTGTCTCTTCTATTTACTTTTTCAAGCGCTTCATCTACGAACTGTTTTGTTAAAAATTTCCTTTTTTCATTCAGCTGTTCTATTTCAGAAAGTGTTTTGTTGAGTGTTTCTCAATTGTTCAAAATCAAATTTACTGCTTTGTACGGACTATCCATTCTCCCTGCAGCATTCAATCTTGGTCAGATTACAAATCCAAATACATCAGCATCTAAGTCTGTATCAATTCTATCTTCTATAAGTGCTCTGATACCGTTTGAACGTGATCTTTTTAATTGTTTGAGTCATTCAATAACAATAATTCTATTTTCTCAAGTCAGAGTCATACAGTCTGCTACTGTTCATATAGCACATATATCTATTGAATCTCTTAAATATTCTTCATACTCATTTGCATCAAAAAGCTTTGAAGCCAATGCGCTCATAAGTTTAAATGCTACTCCTGCTCAGGCTAATCATTTAAAAGGATAGTTACAATCTTTTCTTTTAGGATTAATAATTGCAACTGCTTCTTCTGGGATTTCATCTGGAACAGCATGATGGTCAGTGACAATAATATCAACTCATAGTTTCTTTGCATGTTTCACTACTCCTATATCACGAGTTCCACAATCTACAGTGACAATCAAAGATACTCACAGTTCAGCACATTCATCTACGAAATAATTCTTGAGACCATATCCATCGTTTACTCTATGAGGAAGTCTATAACTTGCCTTTAATCATATTTTTTTGAAAAAATGCATCAAAATAGAGGTTGATGTTACTCAATCCACATCATAATCACCAAAAATCATGACTTTTTCATCATCTTCTTTTGCTTTCAAGATTCTCTCTACAGCTTTATCCATATCTTTTAGCAGGAATGGATCATGTAAATCTTCCATTGTTCATTCAATAGCACTTGGGTCATCAAATCTCTTATTTAATATTTCAGAGATATCATGATCTAAACTTGTTTCATCATACTTGATAATATTTCACTTCAGGCTTATTTTTTCTTGCATATTTGTAGGTTAATAATCTTTGAAAGTATTATATGGAGAAACAAAAAAAACCAAACATAAAGTATTTGGTTTTTTCTATAATTCTTATAATTCATTCACTGTTTTTGTAAAATAGTCTCAAAATCTTACATCTTGATTATATCAAATTTTTCTATCTATTGAAATTGGCCTTACAAATTTAAAAGCTAATTCTGACTCATCACTATCTATATCAATCAGCATCTCCCTATTCTCATTTTCTGGAAAAATATTATAAATATCATCGTATTCTCACAAATCCATTTGGTTATGAATTTCTGTTCTCAGTTGGTTGTTATTTTCCTCTCATAGATTATCTAAAATATAAATCACATTCTTATGTAAATAAGTATCTCATATTTTATAGGAGTCCAGAAATACAACTCCTAATAATTGTAAAGCCTTACGAAATAGAACTTGAATTTCTGTTACATCTCAATCTATATTTCTAACTCTAATAATTCATTTTTTATTTATCTTTTTTTTACAAGTCGTATGAAACTCCGATTCAAAATCTGAAGAAAAAACAGGGTCATTTTTTGTCTTACTTCTAACAGTGATTCAAGAATATCACTCTAAATCACTGCAGTTATCATAGTTATTTTCTATTAATTGTATTCAATTTATATTACAATTTGCAAACTGTAACTCTTGAGCTGCTATCTTTCATAGTTGAGTATTTTGTAAGTTACAGTCATTAAAACTCACATTATTTCAAGCAATATTTTTAAATACTGCTCAGCGAAAGTCACAATTATTAAATATATAGTTATTGCTAATATTGAGTACTACATTACAAAAATTTTGGTCATTGAATTCAGTCTGGTAATTATTTCATGGAAATGAATTATCATCCAAAGATAATCAATCAAGTACTATTCACTTTTTCAAAAGGAGAGCAAGTTCCTCTCATTCTAGAGGAATATTCTTGCCTCTTTTATTATCAATCACTTTCAATGCCCTCCCTTCCTTTTGTTCATCGGAAAGAATAAAATCTAAAATACTATTTTTAAACTCTACAAGATAAGAAGAAACCTTTGACTTCACTTCAGATTCAACTCAACTATCAGTACTTACACTTGGCTTGTCTGGTATCATTTATAAATGAATAATCAATAAAATATTACCTCCCAACTATTATACTTCTATTATCCATGAGGTCCCATTTTCTCATCCATTCTTTTGTTTGATATTTATGATATCAGGTATCAGTGTCCCAAACAATTATTTTTTCTGGTTTATAAATACTTCATTCATATCAAAGAAGATAAAATGAGTGTTCTCATCTCAGTCATACATGTTTTTTTAACTCTGATCATTCTTTATAATACCATTCAATCTTTCTGTCGTTGTTGAGTGTTGGACATGAGTTTGTAATAAGGTTTCAACCAATAGGTCATTCATCATACAAAGGGTCTGTACACCAATCTCACCAGAGTTGAACCATTTTTCATTTTTTTAAAAACTTCAAAAGTAAACTCAGGTGTTCATTATTTGTGAAATATTTATTATAATCTGTATTGTTTATAATTTTTGTTTTCAGCCCGTATTGTTTGTATACTTTTTCAATTGGTTTTTCATAGACTCCGTATCAAGTGAGTAATCTTTGGCTTGGTTTTATTTTTTCTTCTCAATAATAATCTACGTTTCCGACAAATCATTTATTTGGGTTTCACCATATCAATTTATTTCAACTCCAGACTGCTGTTTCTCAGGCTTTGTCTTTGTCTAATAAGTTATACACTTCATCTTCATCTACTATTTTTCATTGAAGAAAGGTAATAATATCTGACGCTGCGGCACTCTCACATGAAAGTGGTTTTTTTTGAAGTCTTTTAAATAAAAAATCTTGTTTGAGATCAAAATTTTCGTCATTTTTATTATAATCTATTTTATATGCAATCTGTTTTTTTTGATTTTTAAAACGTACTTCAATCATCCCTTCTTCAGAGATATTCACTCCTGGAAGATGTAGGAATATTTTTTTATTTTTATACACAAATTGTAGTTTTTCACCTTTTATGACGTCAAAAGTAAGCTTTCATGATTCATATAGATTTCTTACTTCTGGTTTCTTCCATAAGTTTAAGAAAACTAGATTATTCTTACCAATTTCTAAAACCTTTGCTTCTCAAGCATATACTGATATAGGAGCAAGTAACAAAAGAAGAATAATAAGTATGTTTTTCATGAAGATCCTGTAAAATTATAACTGCAAAAAGTATATTGAGAATGAAGGAAAAGTACACAAAAAGGTAAGAAGTAATTATCCCCCTTCCCATATATTCTCTGAACCTGGATGCTGTGTTGCCCATGAAAACCACATTTCTATGTACCCTGGGATAACTATATCTCAAGACATTGCTGTAATTTCTCAATTTTTATATATAATTTTTATTGTCTCATTTCAAATTTTATAATTAATTACTCATTTTTCTTTTAACTCACTTCTCACAAATGCATATGATTCCCCTTTGTACGGAAGTACAAATAATAACTCTTTTTTTGCGAATCGAGCATCTAAATGCTCTACGGGGAAATAGAGTTCATCACTTGTTTCATATCAGCTATACGGACTTCTCCCATATGATCTATTATATCCAGTATCTTCACTCATCACAAGTCATTTAGGGTAGTTTATTTTAAATTGTTTATAGCTTATTAAATCAGATTTTATAACACTCAATTTTGTATCTAAATAATCTCAGACAACTGCTTTTCATATAGACTGTGACCAAAGAGTATGAGTCAGGTCATCATACATTAGTAAGTTTGATTGATAAAGTTTCCCTGATATCCAAAAGGTTAGCTCTTCTCCATCTACCACTCTATCATATACAATTGCTGTTCCACAGAGTGGGCAAAATGTTACAGATATTTTGGTATTTCAAATGGTATCGTTTACTATTTCATGCCAGTAGAGTATTGAGTATGGATAAAACTTTGCTTCTGATCATATTTTTACAGAGATTCATAGAGTTTCATCATTGAGTCCAGCTTGGCTATCACCTTCAGGTATTTTTATAAACTGAGGGTTATTAATAGCGGGAATCCCGTCTTTTCATGGTCAACCATTGAGTATCAGTCCTAGGTCAACTGACCTTTTTGCTGTATTTGTATTGAGTCCTTCATTCTTAAAGTCATATTCTGCTCATATATCATTAGTTGCTGATTGTTTATTTTCTGTTCTTATTTCATTTTTATTTTCTTGGTTTCCATTGAAGTAACTATTCATTCATAACAAAAAACTAACCAGTAAAATCACAACTACTATAAATTTTGTATTCATAATGAAGTTATTATAGAATAAGAGTGTTATTATCTATTTATAATTAAAATCTTACAGACTTACCTTGAGTTAACATTAAATCTTGATTATTCTTGAGTTAACATTAAATCTTGATTATTCTTGATTTTACATACAATACTACTACACATTATGCACCCGTAGCTCAGTGGAAGAGCACAAGGCCGCGGACCTTGGTTAGCGTGGGTTCGATCCCTGCCGGGTGTACCATAACGAAAAAAAACCTAAAGAGCCCTCGATAGAGGCTTTTTTTAGTTCAATCTTTTTAGGCTATTATTTATGATTATGGAGTGAAATCCCTTTGTTATGGGGCTTCATTGAGTTCGATCCCCGTTGGGTGTTTACATTACCTAGTTTTTTATAAATTCACTAAATTTTATGAATAAATTGATAGCAAAAAAATGCAATTATACTTGGCACTTTGATTCGCAATACATGAAGTGAGACTTATATATACCAAATATAAAGCAATTCCATGAAAAAAATGATGAATCCCTTTTTTTCATGGTTATTTATTGTAATTCACAGTCTAAAACACTAATACACTTATGTAAAAAAAATATTGATACAGATCTCATAAGTTATATATGGAAACCTATAGAAGAAAGAAAATACATACTAAAAATTTCCCCAAATAAATTTAAATTCTCAATTTGAAATTCAACTTTATTTCTCAACTCCAATGAAATAAAGTATTTATGTAAGATTCTAGATTATATATGCATGATATATAAACGGACTTGCTACAAGTATCAAAAAGAATTGGATATATGAAGCACCCTAAAAGGTGAAACAAATTGAGAGTATATCATATGAACAGTCTCACCTGAATTATACAAAAAACTTATGCAAATAGTTGAGTATTATGATCAAACAGAAATATTATTTAACTGAGTAGAAATATATATGATCTGATGTATAGATATTGGCTTTAATATTTTTGAAAATGATAATCGGAGGGCCAAATTATATTTTAAACAAGAAGAGTCAACTTATACAATAATATGGAACCCCTGTTTTGAGACTTTTGTAGAGGCAAATAGCGCTAAGTATAAAAAACAATATGAATCATGGAACAGAAAACAAATTACTAATTTTATTTATTCTTTAATAGATAAAGTCAGTAAAAAAGATAATATTCTATATAGAAGTTTTTTAGCACTTAACAACCCAGATAATTTTATTGAAAAAGAAAAAATGAGAAAGAATCTTAAATTTTCGGAAATTCATAAAGAATCAATAATAAATATTCACTCTATAACTTACCATGAGAAAAAGTTTTTTATAATTCCAAATAAAAAGAATCATATAGAGCTTGAAAAATACACACAAATTGTAAAGAACATGCAGATGTTTTATACGAACAAACCTGAGTGGACTAACATTTATATAGAATTAAATTCTTTAGAAAAACTATTTTTATGATATCTTGAATTAATAAAATATATAAAAAAACAAAGTAAGCATTTAGACCTCTTTTATTCCGCTTGAAAAATTAGAGCGTGAGAAAATAATGTTGAAAGTATTGAGAAAAGAATACAAGAAATACTTACAGATTTTTCAAAGCAAGATCAACTATATACCTCTTCAAATCTTTTCACATCAAGTTTTAATATAGATATGATACTAAGAGCATACGCTCATGTTATCCCTCAATGAAAGAAAGCCTTTTCTCCAGAATTTGTTAATATATTGCAAGAAAGTTTGAGTTGAATTTATAGCAATTATAAATATGAATCTAGCAATACAAATAACTATTCATAGAACAAATTAACTTCTCACATTAGAGGTATATACTAAAAAATATTCAAGCACTCAAATTCTATTTTTTTTCATTTGCACTTTCTATAATATCCTTAGCAATCTCATCATTATTCTTTTCTAATAATTCTATTTTTTCTACTTCTTTTGTTGGAAGTAATACTTTTTTTCAATCAATTTCTATAAAATAATAATCTCAATTAAAAAAATATAATTTTCAAACATTAGTTTCAGTATTTGTAATAATACTAACGTTTTTGTATAGTGTGGTCATATAGTTAATACCTAAGAAAAATCATGCAATAAAAGTTAAAAGAAAAAATACTGTCAGTATTTTTTCATATTTTTTTAGAAACATCCTATATCTTTTTATAAAAAGCAATACTATTGACACTATAAAAAGAACTGAAAATATATAATTCAAATTACCTTCAATCTCAAATATTACTTGTAAAACAGAATATAAAATTATAAAAATAAATGAAAAAGTAAACATATATCAAAATAAAAATGCCAAAAGTAGAATAAAACAAAACACCACAAAATATATGATTGAATATTCTATATTAATATAGTAGATAGAGCCTAAACCACCAATAAAACTATCAATTATGAGATATTGCATCAAAAGTCATAAAACAAATGCTATAGCTCAAGTAAGTGCAATATTCTTACTCAAAACCTTAAAACCTCATTCTATCAAACCTCACATATCATCTACCCAATCATTTTTCTGTGCTTTTGATTTTTTAATTGATTTTATTTTTTTAGTATCTTTTTTTACCATGAGTTTAAATTATTAATATAAATTATTCAGCCATGTCATTAATAATTTTAGACAATAGCAATAGTGGTAAATTATAATCACCAAGAGAAACTATATAAGGTTTTGATGTATTTTCTTTCATAATAACCAATCCTTCTTCATTTGCAGTAAAATTTATAACCTTATCATAATTAATCCAAAAATTTTTAGTATCTCAAATAAATCATACTCTTTGATTAGTGATAATGAAAAAACCTGAGTCATCTACTAATGTCACTTCTTCTTTATAAGCAGGTGCATTGTAACTACCTAGTTTATAGCTCACTCATGCCATTAAATTTATAGATATTCCATCAGATGATGAAGCCCTTTTTACTATCTCCATTTTCTTTTTATATACTACTGCTCACTCCATCCAATATATCTTTTCTCATTTTTTCGGTATAATTGGTAATTCTCATTTTATTTTTAAATCAGGTAATTCTCATTTATCTTCAATAAGATATATAGTACGGTATCTATTGTATTCGTTTTGATCAAATCATATTTCATCAAGTTGAAATTGAAATTTATTAATAAGAAAATTTAATATATCATTTTCTTCATCAGTAATTTTAAAATCTTCTATTATATGAATCCAGTAATCAATCAGAAAGTCTTTCAGTTGCAATTTAAAATCCTCCTCAAAGGAGTCCTCATATAGATGTGTGATAAAGTTTTTTATAATACTTAATTGTCCTTTTATTTCTTCATCAAAGTCAGTATTAATACTGAGTCATAGACTTTTAAATAAATTCAAAACTACATCTTTATATCCCAAGTTACTTTCCTGAGCAATTTTATTGATTTTACCTTTCAAGGTTTTGTTGATTTTAATAGTTCAATCTTCAATGCCACTTAAAATATTATAGTATTCTAGTTTAGTTTTATCATTTAATTGAACAATAAAAGACCTATCCTTAAATATATTTACTTTATCTAATACTTCTCCCCATGAAGGCATTTTAAATATAATTTTTTTAGCATTATTTGCCCAGTCATTTTTAAGAAACATTTTATAAAATGTTGGATACACTATTATACAAAATATTAGAGACATAAAAGTAACTCCAAATTCTCAAGTCAGTATTCAAATAACAGCAAAAAATAGAAAAAAGAAAAATACGATTTTTTGAATTATTTTTAGAATGTTGATTATTATTTTCATGCTTTTATAATTTGGATTTAAAATCTATAATAATTTCATTAATTCATTTAAATATTGGTAAAAATCTTTTCCAAGTGTAATCTAAAGGTGATTTATATTCAGGGTTATTTCTAGGGAAATTATTTAGTATATCTTCTGCAAAATGATTTTTAGTATACAAAAGATTCCCTCTACATGGGTCACCATTCATATCATGAGATGGTAATTTTTCATTTGCATCAAAAATAAGTCTATCTTTTTTTCCAAAACTATAATGTATATTATCTATTAAATGAACAGATTTATCATATTTATGTATAATTGGACCTCGCTGACATTTTCTAATAAATTGATACCTATTTAATAAGTATTCATCATAATAGAACTCAATACATATTTCTTTATTATAAAAAGTGCTTTTTTTTCTAAATTGAGGTACTGGTAGAAAAAATAAATATAAGTTTTTATATGTATTTTCAATACCTAAAATTTCATCCTCTTTTTTAAAATTATAGTAATCATATTGTTTAAATTTCTTCCTTTTTTTCTTCTCTTTATAGTTTACTCTTAATTGCCTTAATTCTTTACCTTGACCAAATGAATCGGTATCAAATATAACTATAATTAATGTTTCAGGAAATAATTCAGCAAAACTTTTCACAAAGCCATCTATGGAATCGGTTCATCATATAAGATTATTTATATCTTCATATTTTTTAACATAGTTTTCAAAGTCATATGCTATACTATTACTTTTTAATAATCACATATTACTTAATTCTTTCCAAGCCCTCATTAAATGCTTCCAATCAGTTTTTCATTCGGTTAATATCACTATATCCTTTCCTCATAATTCTTTTATTTTCTTATTTTTATACTCATTTTCAGTTGATAATTTTCTGTAACTGTTATCCATCTCATTTAATCTTTCTCTTAGCTCTTTAATTTCTTCATCCTTACGGTGATTTTTTTCTTCAAAATCACCCATTATTCTTTCTATTTTATTTTTTTGTTTAATAACTTTTGAAATATTTTCCTTTAATTCAATGTATTCGTGGGCATGAATACTATTATCTATATTAACAATAAAATTGCCATTATCTATCTCATCAATATACCTTTTAAAATAAACAGAAATTTCACTACTTTCAGTTTTAAACAATAATTCTCATATCCCCTCTATCAAAATAGTTATTTCAGATACTCCTTGCAGTCAGTCTAAATACTTTTTTATCCCTTCCCATATATATCTACTAAACTCTGGATACTTCTTATAATTTTCAAATGTAAATTCTAATAATTCAAGTATCTCTGGTATACATTGTTCCGTTTTAAAATCGGAAAATATTTGAATAAACTCTCTACCAAAATGTATTTCTGATTGTAAATTTGTAATAGATCACCATCACTTTTTTTCAGGACAAGAGATAAATCAATTTCTTACTTGATCAATTCTCCATTGAATAGCGTCTACATATCCTTGTTTTATGAGTAGTTCATTTGACTTAAAAACTAATTGGAAATCATATTTACCAGTACTATCTAAGTAGTCCTTGTAATAATTAAAACCAGGAAATACAGCATCATATTTATCAAATACACCTTGGTAAATACTTTTTTCAACTCATAATTCTTCCAATTCCACTAATGTTTCTAATTTATCGGAAACAAAAACTGAGTCATCTTCTAATAGTTCTTTGAATAATCCGATAAATCCTGCTCTTTGCTCTCAATTTTCTGATACTATATCTTTTACTCTTTTGTAAAAATAAATAAGATTAAAAATATGATATCTATTAATGTCAGGGTAAGTATTGTATACATAAAGTATATGATCAATATCCTTTGAAGAAATATTAACTGCAACCAGATCAAGGATTTTCTTTAAATCCTCCCCATCATACTTAAAGGGAATAAATCATACTATTTTACTTGTGTATTCTGATAAATCTATACCAAGTTTTTCTGCAGTTTTTAGTATAGTTTCTAAAGAAGAATCAATAAGAAATTGATAAGAGCTATGTCATGTATCAGTTTTTTTAAATGACTCTAATGCTTCTTTTCTTGTTGGATCTAAATTTTTAAACTCAAAATATCTTTTCACTTGTTCAGTAATAATTTGCTCGATATTTTCTTCCTCAAACAAATCACTTTGTCCAATATAAAATTCTAATAATTTAAAAGATATTTTTCTATCAGTATCTTTAGCCACTATTAATTCTTGTTGAATTTCTTCCTTAATTTCCTTATCTTGTTCTGTTTGGATTTTTTTTTGATTTTCCAGATATTTTTTTTGATTTTCACTATGTAAAGTAATTTCTTTCCCTATTTGTTTTTGAAAAAACTCAATTATATTTTTTCTATCCGAGTGTTTTACAAACTGAAATATCCTATATCCTAAAATATAGTTATTTTCTTGTAAATCAGGCATACTTAATAAATCCTTTACGTCTTCTTCTGTTTGTAGTGTTTGACCTATAAAATCATCAAACAATCTAAAATAATAGAACCCTTCTTTTCAATAGTTTATATCTTTAAAAAATCTAATATAAAAATGGACTGGTTTCTGATTCTTACATATATCAAATATAGTTCTTAATTTGGTTGTATATGCATCAGTTTCTGAGTATTCATAATTTCTAGAATACATTAACATATTCGTAAGTAATATATATAACTCCGAAAATAATTTATATCACTTTGCCGTAGCTATAATATTATCTGTAAAATCATTATCATTACGAATCCATGAAGCTATATTTTCTTTTTTAGAAATTTCCGTTAAAAAGTGAGCAAATTGCTTTTGTTCTAAATCAAGAATACTTTTCTGTATACCTTTTAAAGGATATTCCTCATTTTTTCCAGAGATAAACACTCCTCTAAACCATGTTTTTTCATCATATAAAAAAGACCTGATGAAAAAGTCTCATTTTTCTTCTTTCGCAAAATATTTAGTAAAAAATCATACTGATGAGACACTTAAAAACCCTTTTTTTTCTAGGTTATTATATATAACTTTCATTTCTTCTGTACGAGTTGTAAAACTAACAAGGAGTTTACTTAGAATATCCCTATCTCATTCTCTTAACTTATCAGCATAATGAGTTAGTTTTTCAATTAAAAACTCCTCTAATTCTTGAGTGTTTTCTACTTTTCACTCTTCAATAAGTTTTTCAAAAATAAATCATATATTCCTAATATAAGGAAAATTATTCCCTATATATGTGTGAAATATTTGAAAAAGAAAATTATAGTCTTGTTCATCGTTATAGTTTTCCAAAATATCATCCAACACTTGTGTTGAATCTTCATATTTTAAGTATTCTAAAATTTCTGGAGATGTTTCAATATTTTCTAAAAGTTGTTGAAAGTTCATAGTTAGTAGGTGTATAAAGTTATAACCTACTAACTATAATGATGAGACATTAACATAGTATTAATTTTTTAAAGTTTTTTTAATTCCTAATTGACTATTAACAAAATTATCATTATTAGATAAATAGAAATTATCTGATTACTTTACGAATATCTTGCAAAAATTCTTTCAAATTGTCCAAATCAATCTCCTCCAATAACCTATAAAAGTTCGAGTATTCAACCCCTCAGGAGTACCATTTTTTTACAAAAATAAAAAAAAACCTATTTATTAGGTTTTTTTTATTAATTTTTTACTAGCTTTTACACAGAAGAATCTGTCGGAAAGATATTTCACAAATCCAGACTAAAAACAAGTCCTTTCAATCCAGCATTTTCCACGGCTTGCTTAAAGGCACCATTGCAATACACACCCATATAATCATCAAAAGAGGTGCGAAAAACCAATATTTTTATCATTTTCTCTTCATGGAAGACCAATGATTGTAAATCATCATGTTCATCTCTAGTACTGAGTTTTTGATTGAGCCCCCCAATATCATCGGCCAACCTCAAAATATTGAAAAGATAACCAGCTTCACTACCAAATGTAACAGGTAAAAATTCTCCATGAGCTTCCAAAGTTTCACGCAAACATTCATATGCTTTTTCATTCAAGAACAAACGGCCATTACGAATCATCAAATCCGGGATATCACCTTTCTTAACACCAGATAATTTAGCAAAGCTAATCTCTATGGGTTTCCAAATTTCAGCATACACCAGTGGCGACTGATCAAAATGAAACATCGTATCATTCCCAAGCTTTTTACGTACTTCTTTACTATCGAGCACATAGCTCAAATAATGATTCACATTAGGATGGATAACATAGATTTGAGAATCCTCTCAACCTCAATGCAATCAACCTTCAATCTTATTTTTCAAATTCAAAAATTAACATGATAATAAATTCTCAACTATATAATTTTATTATATACCAATATAAAATTATTCAAATTAATGTCACTTATATACTCACTAAAAGCTCTAATATCATACTGAGAAGTACCAAAATAAATTACAAAAAAAAGCTCCCTATTGATTAGGCAGCTTTTTTATTAAACTATATTTTATTTCTATTCCTTTTTACATTATTTTTCCTTTTCGCCACAGCTGGTCTTTTTCACTTTGAACTATTTCAATGTCTTGAAGAGTTTCAGCCTCAGCGTCCTCATCTCCCTCTTCCTCATTGTTGTCTTTTTGGAGCCTTAATGCTTTCATCAACTGTTATTGCATATGGATGTTTTTCATTCACTGGTATTTTTTTTCATAGCATTTTTTGAATATCCAAGAGATATTCTACTTCCTCTTGGCAACAAAAAGAGTAGGCAACTCAATTTTTTCAAGCTCTTCAAGTACGACCAATACGATGTACATATGTTTCTGGTTCATTTGATAAGTCATAATTGACCATAAATGTGAGGTCATCGATATCAATCCCTCTGGCTGCTATATCAGTGGCAACGAGAACTCTTGTTACTCATCCTTTGAAGTTTTTGAGTGCTCTTTGACGGGCATTTTGTGATTTATTTCCATGGATAGCTTCAGCTGTTACCCCTGATTTTACAAGATCTTTCACTACATTATCAGCCCCATGTTTCGTACGGGTAAAAACAAGGAGTGATTTTATCCCTTTATATTCCAAAATATCTATTAAAAGAAGTTTTTTGCTTCATTTAGTAACAAAAAATACTACTTGTTTGACTGTATCAGCCGTAGAAGAAACAGGAGTGACTTCAATTTTTACAGGATGATTTAAAATAGAATCTGCAAGTCAAGCTATTTCTTTTGGCATGGTTGCTGAAAAGAACAGTGTTTGTCTTTTAGTTGGTAATTTTGCAAGGACCTTTTTTACATCATTTATAAACCCCATATTCAGCATTCTATCTGCTTCATCGAGTGTGAATATTTCAACTTTTTTTAAATCAACATATCATTGATTCATGAGGTCTAATAATCTTCATGGAGTGGCTACCAGGATATCAACTCCTGCTTTTAGTTTTCTGACTTGTGAACCTTGACTTACTCCACCAAAAATAACGGAATGACGAAGTCATAACTGAGCTCAGTACTCTTTTATATTTTCCTCTATCTGAATTGCTAACTCACGAGTCGGTGTCAGGATAAGACACTTAATAGCACCTGAAAAATTTGAAATTTCTTTTTCTCTTGATAAGAGTTGTAATATTGGAATAGCAAACGCTGCTGTCTTCCCTGTCCCAGTTTGAGCAGAACCAAGTACATCTTTTCCATCAAGGATATGAGGAATAGCTCTTTCTTGAATAGGAGTAGGATTTTTATATCCTTGTTTATCAAGAGCATTTAAAATAGGTTTGATAATATCTAAATCTGAAAATAACATGTATGTATATGATGAAAAAATATATTCTTTTATGTCTATTTTAATTATACCTCATAAAAATTTTATTCAAACTATATATAAAATAAAGTCAAAAAAAAGCCCTCTTAACGAGGACTTTTTAATTAAAACGAGGTATTCAATTATATCAATCAAAACCCCCATTTTTTTAGTTACACTTATTTTACATACGGTGGCCATTCTTTTGATGAAATCTAGAATATTCTTCCTCTTGTTTTCTAAATCTTTTCATTTCTTCTCTTGCCTGTTTTTTCTTACATTCTAACTCCTCACTTCTTGCTATATCCTCTGCCTCATTTTTATAAAATTGCTCATTGTCTGTTTCATATCTGTGAGCATGTCATTTCCTCCCTCAAGAACCAGAGCCTCATCCATTTAATATATCATTAATTTCGATAGATACTTTTTGTATAACCATACAAAGTAACATACCTATATTTATTTCAGGTTTATATACATTCTTCTTTATCAAATAATTTTGAATTTCATCCTCTAGTTGATTCCATGCCTGCTGGAATGCCTCTTCAGAAATATATCAACTTCTTCATTGTTCTAATATATTTTCCCTCATTTGAAGGAGTCTATTATATTCTCATAGCTCTTCTTGCTTCTCATCAAGATACGATTTATTCTTCATTGATTATTGTAGTTACATCATTAGATACTTTTGCTATTTTTATTTCTAACTGTAAAATAAGAGATTTCAACTGATTATATACATCAATATTTAATTCTTTTGCTATATCAAGGAAATAAAATTGAGTTTCTTCAATTTTTCTTTTTACCTTTTCTATATTATTAGGATCCCATTGTGTAGATAAGTTATGAATCCTATCTGCAAATTTTACATCAAATATATTCATAGTTATCTCGTCTATTTCCAATGAGTTTAGAGTAATAGTATTTTCTTCGGCTATACTTAACACATGCTCTCTCATACTCTCATAAGACTTCAAATGCCCAAAGTATTCTTCATTGCTTTTTATTTTACATGCTTTTCTTGTAACTTCTGTATTAATACGGTAATCCTCCCATGGTTTTTTACTTAAAGCTTGAACAGCTATTGCAATTTTTGGTCAAAAAATTATATATAAAGTATGAAAGTCGATTTTTGTATCTTCAATTGCATCATGTAATAATGCAATAAGAACTTTATCTATTGATGGATTTGAAATATTTTCTAATATAATATTTGCCACCGCTCTCAAATGCTCAAAATACCTTTCTCCATCAGTTCTTAATACTTCTTCAAATTTTTCCTTCATCATAGGATAAGCTGTACTTATATCACGAACTGCTTTTTTAAATATTTGATTTTTTTCTATATTTTCTCATCAAAAAACATTTTTAATAAGGAGTTCTATCATTTTTTCTAATCATTTCTTTTCTTCCAAATTTTCATATACCTCTAATACTTGATCGATTGAATATCATTTTGACATAACTTTATAGTATAAAGAAATAATGGTGTTAACATATAACTAAACTATATCGACCTATAAATAATTGTCAAATGGATTATCTTATTCTTTAATAATCATCATTAACGTTCTAATATATATTCACTACAGTACTCAGCTTTATCCATAAGTAACGCAAAATAAAAGGCGCTATTTCTAGCGCTTTTTATAAAGTTTCATTATGATTAGTCTTCAAGAACTGCATCAAGCATTTCTACAGAAGAGTCTGCACTTATCACAAATTCACGAAACTCTATATATTCCTTTTTATCCTTATCTGTTTCAAAGGCTAAGTCCATGTCAAAATGTAAATTATTTTTTCCACCTTGACGTTTATATTCTAAACCATGGAGTAATGTTTTACCAATAAAACCATGAATCAGAACCATACTCCAAACAAAAGTTTTTTTATTCTTATCAGATAAACTTTTAAGTTTAGTATAAGCTATTGGCTCACCCCCACAAGAAGCTTTAAACCAACATTTTTCTGGCTCTTTTACATTCTCTCCTATTCTTGTAATAATAAGATCAAATAAATTTAAAATATATTCACTATCGTAAATAGACATAAGACCATCCTCAGAAGTAGATAAGTAAATATATAATAGCACATATATAATTTATTGTCTATTTTATATATAGAAGGCAATATACTATTGATAATTAATATTATTTAAATAATATATAAACATAAAAAACATTAATATACATAATCATAAACTTATGAACCAAACGAATAAAGATCATGCATTGTTGCATGGAGTTACTCTTGCTACCATTCTAGATGTACTTGTCGAAGAATACGGGTTTGAAAAACTCAGTGAGTTAGTAAGAGTGAATTGCTTTGCCAGTAACCCGAGTAAACAATCAAGTCTTAAATTTCTCAGAAAAACAGAATGGGCACGTACTCAAGTTCAATGATTATATGTAAGAACAATGCTTGAGAGAAAGAGAAAATAATACCCATAAAAAAAGCAGGCTTTTAGTGCCTGCAAACTATTCACTTGATTGTGAAATTATCCAAAAATGATATCATCCCCTGTTAAACTCGATTTTAATCGAACAGATGGAGTATCATTTTTTGTTATTACCCCTCCTATTTTTGCTTCTAAGCCAAATCTTGTCGCTTCTTCCATAAATTTTTCTGCATCAATTTTATCAATAACAGCTAATGCTCCCTGGCCTCCATTCCAGGTTCTATATAATGTTAAATCATCAATTTTTCCATCTGAAGTTCCCCATTCGGAGCACTCTTGCATGATTTCAGGTAATTCCCATGGATCAGAGATATCAGCCGATAAGCCAAGAGGGTAAAGAATATCTTTCCCAAATTTTGATTCAAAACTCCCTCCTGAGAGATGAACCAATGAATGAACTTTAATCCGTTGTGAATCATCTTCATACCAACCATTGATACTACAAAAAAACTTATCATAAAGAACAGATGGTTCTGCTGCCATACGAATATATTTTTGTGCATCTGGTTTTGTATACCAGTCTTTACCATATTGATGAGCAAAAATTGATCGTACTAATGAAATACCATTACTACGAAATCCATTTTCTTTTAACAACATAATAACTTGACCAGGCTTCAGCGTCTTTCCTAGTATCATCTTATCAGGATGATATAATCCTTGAGCAGAACCACCCCAGTTAAACTGTAAAGTTCCATCAGGATTTTCTGAAGCTACTTGAGCACCCAATTCAGCAGTTTCACCATTCAAAATAACCATATCCACTTCAGTAGCAGCCTTTGCTGCACCGGAGTATAAGGCAACCGTTGCTTTAAATGAATCAGAATCAGGTTTCCCTAATTTACTTACATCTAATACAGATGTAAAAAATACTGGCATCCCTCCCCAACGAACAAGATCAAAACTTGTCATTGCTATAAGGTCGAATGCAGCAACACCATAGGTTTTCGCAGCATCATGTAATACCACTTTGGTACCAATGCCATCAGGAGCACATGAGAGATAATAAGGTTTCATACGAAATTTATCATCCAAATCAATTGCTCGTGGTCCACGAAAATTACCATTTGTCATATCAACAACTGATGCAATCGGTGAATTTTGATACGTTTCTTTACAAAATTTTGCTGCAATTGAAGAAGCAGTATCACCTGCCTCTACATCTACACCAGCTACTTCGTATAAATCAACCATTTTCACTCTCCTTTGTTTTTAGCCTCATTAGCTATACTATTTATAATAGTATTTATTAATAAGTCAATAATAAGTGTGTAAAAAAAAGTGTAGGATTACCTACACTTTTTTTTATTCTTCCCCATCTAACCACGCATTCATTTCAGCCTCTGCTAATCAAGCCCACTTGTTTAATTCTACCTCTCCACCAAATACTGTCCCCTCAGGGAAATCATACTTCTCTAGTTCATCCTTATCAATTTGAACGGGGTCTTCTTTATTTCATGACCATGTAATCTTACCTTCTAGTAACATTTTATACACTATATATTGATATTTATGTTCTGTTTTGTTTACTTCAGATCAAACATCATCAGCTGATTTGCAACTAGCAATACTTACGGGTATTTGTACTGAAATTGGTCCTCTATCAAGTTCTTCAATAACGAAGTGCATCGTTACACATGATTGATTAATGATTCATTTTTGATAGTCTTCCCAAACCAATTCATGAACATTATCTCCATGCATTCCGAGTCAACCATATGGTTCTTTAGTTGGACCTGGATGAATATTTTGAGATATACTTGGGCTTAATCATAAAATATGTTTCATCCATCAAGAGCAATGGAGGTAATCTAAACCATATGTTGTTAAAATTTCTTGATATGTATCTCTGATCCATTGATCATCTTCTGGAGTAAATTCACCATTTTCTCACCTCTTTGGAAAATTTTTAACTATTTTTAGTTCCAGGTTTACATCTATTTCTTGTAGTTGATCTTTATACTTTTCAAATATTTTTGCAACTCATCCTTTTGTATAATTTGTAATTAATACAAGTTTATTTACTTCAGCAAATTCTCAATTTAATATTTTTTCTATTAATACTCTTGCTCAACTTCAACCTCAATCTGGTCATCCTGTAGCAAGTATTCATACAGTCGATAAATCATCATATCATCTCTCTTTTGAATTCAAAAAACTACTGAATAACAAAAACTTATATACTTCTAGAAATTGGAACATAAAAATAATTATTAAAAAAATAAAAATCTAGAGTCCTCCATCTCTATTTTACATAATTTATTCAAGTATTTATACGTATTTTATACATATTTGTCAAATAATTTTTACAACAAAAAAACGTGTAGATTTAAATCTACACGTTTTCTCTTATTTCACTCCTTTTAATTTTGTTCACACCACTCTCTGGCATTCTGAAAAATCTTCAGCCAAGGTGATGCAGTTAAGTTTTGCATTTCTTCAGGTAACCATGAGAACTGCCAAGTCTGAAAAAGTCTTTCTGGATGCGGCATCATAATTGTATGCCGACCATCTGAACTACACAAACCAGCAATTGCTAGTGGTGACCCATTCGGATTAAACGGATAATCTTGAGTTTCTTCCCCTTCATTATCTGCGTATAACACTGGAACATTTCCTTCTATTCTCATTTTTGCTAATAATTCTTGATCAGCAAAAATTTGTCCTTCAGCATGAGCGCTCCACACCGGTAACACCGAACCAGACATTCCACTAAACATAATCGAACGACTTTCTGGTATTTTTACCGTAGTATAACGAGACTCAAATTTATCAGACACATTTTTTACAAAACGAGGTCTTTCTACTTCAGGAATATCAGAAGAAACTGCCCAACCAAGTAAAGCCATCATTTGACAACCATTACAAACACCAAATGACCAGGTATCACTGCGCTCCTTAAACGCTGTAAACATAGTTTTTAATCTTGGATTGTTTCTAATAGTTGCAGCCCAACCTTTGGCTGATTCCGGATAATCTGCATAAGAGAAACCTCCTACAAAGACAGCACCACGGAAAGCTGCAAGATCTACTTTTTTATTCAGCAAATCATACATAGTAATATCAACAGGACATAAACCAGCCATATAAAGCGCTGATATCATTTCCCTATCTCCATTACTTCCTTCTTCACGAATCACCGCAACCCAGGTTTTTTCATCAGACTCCAAAATTTCTTTTGAAGTAATTTCAGGAACAAAACTTAATGAATACTGTGGATTTTTTAAGTCATCAGTATTCATTTTTTCATCATCAGCACAAGTATTTCCTTGTTGTTTTTCTAACTGATACGAAGTTTCATTCCACCACTGACGAACATCTTTTGTTGCTAGATTAAACTCCTCATCGTCATTTACGTGAATAGTTATATGCTTCCATGGAATTGTTTCACCAATTTTTTGAAAACCTACCCCTTTTAAGCTTAAAGCCATTAATACTTCATCAATATAATCATGTTGTACTTCAATGATAATTCCTGGCTCTTCAGCAAACAACTTATTTATTGCTTCCTGTTGAGTCTGTATATTAACATCAATACCACAATTACCAGCCATAGCCATTTCGCAAAGCGTCGTAATAAGACCTCCATCACTAATATCATGATATGACAAGATGAAATCTTCAGTAATTAACCCCTGAATAGCATCAAATAAACTTAATAATAGCTCTGGAGTATCAATATCAGGACATTCATTCCCGATCTGCCCAAGTGATTGAGCAAAAGCTGAGCCACCTAAGCGAGCCAAGTCAGCAGATAAATCAATATACAAAAGCTGACTTTCACCAGGTTTTTTAATATCTGGTGTGACAACTTTTGTAATATCTGCTACTGGAGCATACCCTGAAACAACCATTGTTCTTGGTGATTTTACTAATTCACCATTCACTTCAGCTGCCATAGATAGACTATCTTTCCCTCCATCTGCTGCTACTCCAAGGAGTGGCATAAATTGAGACATAGAATTTACTGCATCATACAATGCAGCTCCTTCACCTGGTTTTTTTGGTGCCCACATCCAATTTACAGAACATTTAACATGCTTAATATCAGTAATACCAGCACACATCATATTCATGAGCATTTCTGCGATCGATAAACGAGCTCCTGCTTCTGGATTCACTATCATACAAGGCGACTTTTCACCTTGAGCTGTTGCTCCACCCGATAACTCAAAATGAGAAAGAGCAATTACAGCAACATTTGATAATGGTAACTGGAGAGGACCTACACACTGTTGCTGAGCAATTAGGCCACTTACACTTCGATCAGCCTTGTGAACTAAGTAACCTTTTGAACCAACAGAAAGAAGTTTAAAAACTCTCTCAAGTCCAACAGATACAGTTAATTCATCAGGAATTTCAAGTGATTGTAATCCAAGATCAATTCTTGTATCCTCATACGTAGTACGAGGGAAATCAGCAAGAATTGCTTTTAAGTCAAAATCAACAGGAGTTGATCCATCATGACTATCTTCAACTACAAAACGTCCATCACCAGTCACTTCACCCAATATTTCACATGGAACTTTCTCCCTTTCACAAATTAATAAAAATTCTTCAATTCGATCACGAGGAATTAAAAAACCACCACGTTCTTGAAATTCACAAACCCACAGTTCCAATACCGATAATGTCGGATCACCACTATTGATTTTACGAATATCAACTCTCCCTCCAGATTCTTCAACAAGTTCTTTCAGTATATTTCCTGGACCACCTGCACCTTGGTCATGTGTACTTACAATAGGAGAGTTTTCACCCATCTCATTACAAGTACGTACAACATTATACAGTTTTTTCTCCATTTCAGCATTGCCACGTTGCACGGCATTGAAATCAAGTTCAGCATCATTATCACCTTGATGCATACTAGAAGCAGCACCACCTCCAAAGCCAATACGATATGCAGGACCACCTACCTGAACGATAAGTAAACCTTTTTCTGCATGACCTTTTTCATGATGTTCATGTCGCATTTGCCCAATTCCACCAGTAAACAATATAGGCTTTACATAAGCCCAGCGTTCACCATTTGGAATTCTCAGGTCAAAATTACGACTATAACCTTGAATGAGAGGTTCACCAAACTCATTTCCATAATTAGAGGCACCGTTACTTCCTTGAATCAAGATTTCTAAGCCAGTCGCCATATTCTCAGGAGAATGAAAATCTGGATTTTCACCAGACAATTCATAACCTTCAATATGAAGAGACGAAACATCATAACCAATAGTACCAGCTATAACATTGCTTCCTTTCCCTGTTGCCATCTGATCACGTAAACGACCTCCTGTACCAGTAGCTGCTCCAGGATATGGAGCAATACCAGTTGGAAAGTTATGAGTTTCAGCTGTAAAGGTAAGATCCCAATCAACTACTCGTGGAATAAATTCAGAAGGTTGACCAGGACAAGTTGGTATTAATATTTTTCCAATAAAACCACGAATACTACTCGAATTATCATGAAAACCAATTACACTCCCATTTTTATTTGCTTGTAAAGTTGATTTAACCAATGAAAAAGCAGAATGTTCCTGCTCAACCCCATCAATAATTTGAAGTGCATTGAACCAACCATGTCGTGAGTGTTCACAATTAGAGTTTAATAAATCAAACAGTTCCACATTCGTAGGATTTCTCTTTTCTTTATTCACAAAATAATCATAATAAATCTGTTTATCTTGTTCACTAAAAGAAAGACCTTTCAGTAAGCTAAAAGCATCAATACCATTTTCAAAAAGCCCAAGTTTAACTACTTCATAAACAGGACGATCAAGAGAAAATGACCCAAGAGGTCTATAATAGACCTCTTGGGTCATACGATCACATTGTATTTCAATTACTCTTGAAACATTATCAGTAAGATACCGGATAGATTTTTCAACACGAAGAACCTTCTGCAAACCAATATTATGGTATGTAGAAACTACATTCGTAGAAAAAGCTGTTTCAAAGTTCATACGTGGTCCAATCTCAACACCTTTCCCATCACAAATATCAAGGTAAGGTCTAAGACTGATTAGATCTACTTCCCAGCCTGGGGCTAGAATTTCATAAAGAATCTTTGATTCATCTTGCGTAAGTTCAGAACTCACATCAATACTGAAACATTTCTCTTTATTTTGGTCTATCTTTACATATAACTGTAACATAGCGCTTTCCTTTCTGTATTTTTCAACAGATTTCAGTAATGTTAATGAACAAAAAAATGCTGAAAAATTATAGATTATTTATTTAATTTGTCAATAAAAAATCTATAATTTTCTTATCTATAATTATCATTAATAAAATCTAATATCTCTTTTTTATTTTTATCAGGAAAATTCAAGTCATCTAAATACTCAATAGCTTTCCCTATTCATTCATTTTTAGCTTTTTCAAGTAATTGATCTTTAAAGGCTTTCATACTAAAATTGATATACAAATACAGTAATATTCCTATTGAATTAATATCAATATATACATACTAAGTAAGAAGCATGTAAGGATTCATGTTAAAAAATACTGATATATTATTTTGCATAATTCTTAAATCATATATAATACTCTTCTATACATATAACTTAAATCAAACTATGGACTACTTTAAAGAAAGCCTAAAATTACATAAGCAACATCAAGGAAAACTTGAAACAGGTTTAAAAATGTCTCTTAATACAAAAGATGACCTTTCTCTTGCGTATTCACCATGAGTAGCAGAACCATGTAGAGAAATAGCAAAAGATAGTGAAAAAGCCTATGAATATACCCTCAAAGCAAATACAGTAGCCGTTATATCCGATGGATCAGCTGTACTATGACTTGGAAATATAGGATGAATTGCATGACTTCCGGTTATGGAATGAAAATGTGCTCTCCTCAAAGAATTTGGATGAGTAAATGCATTCCCTATTATTCTTGATACTCAAGATACAGAAGAAATAATACAAACTATCAAACATATTGCTCCGACTTTTGGGTGAATTAACTTAGAAGATTTTTCAGCACCAAGGTGTTTTGAAATAGAAGAAAGACTCAAAGCTGAACTGGATATACCAGTATTTCATGATGATCAACATGGAACTGCAATTGTAACCCTTGCAGGACTTATTAACGGTTTAAAGATCACAGGAAAAACTAAAGAAGAGATCAAAGTTGTAGTAAATGGAGTATGAGCTGCCGGAGTAGCAATTACAAAACTCCTCCTTCTCTACTGAGTAAAGGATATAGTTATGGTTGATAGCAGATGAACTATCCACAAAGAAAGAGATGGGCTCAATCCAACAAAAGAGATGCTTACTGATATTACAAATACAGCGTGTATTCTTGATCCAGACTCTAAAGAATGTATAAAGTGATGATTAACTGAAGCTGTAAAAGACAGGGATGTATTCATTTGAGTATCAGTTGCTGGAGCTCTCTCTCAAGATATGGTGAGATCTATGAATACTGATCCAATGATCTTTGCGATGGCAAATCCTACCCCAGAGATAATGCCTGACTTGGCAAAAGAAGCTGGAGCAAAAATTATTGCAACCGGTCGTTCTGATTTTCCAAATCAATTGAACAATGTACTGGTGTTTCCATGACTTTTTAAGTGAGCACTTCAAAATAGAGTGAATAAAATCACAGATGATATGAAGATAACAGCTGCAAAAGCTCTTGCGGCTTATATAAAAAATCCTACTGTTGATGAGATTATCCCCTCTCCTCTTGATAGATGAGTTGCAGATGAAATTGCAAAAGTAATAAAATAAAAAAGCGCTTTCTCTATAGAGAAAGCGCTTTTTTATTGACTTAAGCGTTTATTCATATAAAATATGCTCGATTATTAATAATGATAATCAAACCTACATTATGCACTTTCCAAAAAGGGACAGTAAAATGATAGATATAAACACAAGTTGTACGCTCAAGGAGAAATTCAATGCTCAACAACACAGGAAACATAAAGTACCAACAAATTAATGGTACACAGAAAGAAGAACTCACTCAATTATTAGTATCTACAAATAATTTGAGTCCTAAACGAGCAATAAAAGCAATCAACCGCTATAATGGTCATGTTGATTTTGCCAATGCTCACTCAGTTTGCCTTCTCTCAATATTAAAGGGAAAAGCAAAATTGATACCACAGTATTTACCTTCTACTCTCGATAATTCGAAAGGGAAAAACGAGACTAATACCACAGTATATCGTTTTACTTTCAATAGTTCGAAAAGGAAAATAAAAACTGATACCACAACAGATAATTTTACCCTCGATAATTCGAGAAGTAATAATTATATGTTACCTGGATTTATAAAAAATAAATTCAACATCTCTAAAGACAAACCATTCTTATCAAAAATAAATAAAAAAGAATGATAATCTGAAGAGAAAAAAAACCGACATTCGTGTCGGTTTTTTTAGTGCTTATCCATAATGGATTATATGAGGAAGCATCATCTCCCTATCATGATGAGTTGTATCAATTTTTAATCTTATATTTGCTTTGTATTTTACTCAATACTTTTTATATATTCATTTGATTAACTTAACTAAATTTGCTGGTTTTCGTAAAACATTCATAGCATATTTTTTATCAATCAGTAATGTAATTCTCTGTTTTGTCTTATCCTCTATTATTTCATAAAGATGATTTTTTAATACATCTTTTAAATCTTTCGAACTTACGTTCTCTATAAAAGTTCTTATTTTTTCTTTCATAATATTACTATTTACTAAATAAATTTATTTTCAAAGCATTCCTCTCGCTTTATTTGAGAGCTTTTTAAAATCATCCTCTATTTCATCAAACATACTCATATCAAGTATTTTGTCTCTCTCTTCAAAAAAATGCTTCATATCAAATAAGTCTTTAGGCCAACCTAGTTCTTTCCATTCACTCATTTTTTTTAACTCAGGATTTTTCTCAACAAAATCATTGTATTCTTTTTCATTATCAAAATCCTTTTTTATTTCTTCCTCTTTTCAGTTTATATTTTTATAAACTCTTATACTTGCTTTAAACATAATAACAAAGTTAGAAAAATAAGTTACCCTGTATCATCTATTAAAGGAACAAATATAAAACCTTGGAATTCCTTTAAAGAATAATCATCCTCAGATATTTTTTTTATTCTACAAATAGAATTTTTTATCGGAATCACCATTATTCATCATATTTGTAACTGTTTTACCAACTCTTGTGGTAACATATCAGCTCAAGCAGATACCAAAATTTTATCAAATTCTTCACCTCTCTTTCATAAAGTTTTATCTGCTTTTTCGATGCTAGCATTTTTGAAATTATATTTGTTCAAATTTTCTGATCAGAAACCAACCAGTTCATCAACTCTTTCTAATCATAATACACTTCATCATTTTCATACAATTTCAGCTAATAATGCCGTCGTCCATCAAGAGCCTGATCCTATATCCAAAATATTTTCTGATTTTTCTGGCCTTAAGAGTTCAAGCATAAAAGCAACGGTGGAAGGTTGAGATATGGTTTGTCAACTTCAGATTGGCAAAGGAAAATCTCAATATACATTCCCTCATCACTCATCTTGTACAAAATCTTTTCTATCTACACGATTAAAAGCATATATTATTTTTTTTGTTTTTAAATATCATCGGGTTTTCATTGTATCAATCAATTCTTTTTGTGAGTAAAACATATAAGTTTTTTATAAAGAATAAATCGTGATTATATTTTAACCTTGTAACATTAAATTAAACTAAATTTAAACTTAAAAAAATAGTCCCGAATGGGACTATTTTTTATTTTACGTTTTCTCAAATCGATATTTTTGAGAGTCATTCAATGTCTTTTAACTCTGCATGTACTTCATATATATCAATATTTTTATTTATTTTTGCTATAATTCTAATATTGGTCTTCTTTGAATCCTCTTTAATGTTTTTTGTTAATACTTCTACAGGAAGTTTGTCTAATTTTCCTATCAATTTTTTTTCAGATAAATCTTTTTTAAGAAATTCCAGATGAATGGAACAATAACGAGATTTTTTCATAAATTTTCACTTAATCTTTGAAACAAAGACGAGGTTAAACAAAATAAATGCTACCGCTGCAAAGGCAGCTGCGTAAAATCAGGCTCAAACTGCTAATCATATAGCAGAAGTTGCCCAGATATTTGCAGCAGTTGTAAGTCACTTTGTATTAAATCACATTTTTAAAATTGCTCATGCTCATAAAAATCAAACTCATGATACTACCTGAGCAGCTATTCTTGATGGATCACTTACTGCAGTTGCATAATGTTCAGTCATTAGAATTGAAATCATCATAAATAAGCATGATCAAATTCATATAAGTATATGAGTTCTCACTCCAGCTGGTTGATGTTTGAATTCTCTTTCCAACCCTATTGCCATTGAAAGTAATGCACTTATAAATAAACGTAAAATTATTACTCATGTAGTCATATTTTCCTTTTTTTAATTATATAGTATCTGTATATATTATACAATATATATTAAAGTGAGTCAAATATAGGAGCATTAAAAAAAGAGTTATATATAATAACTCTTTTTTCTTTATTTTCTATTCATTAATTAAATCCTTTGCTGGACAATAAAAATCTAGACTTTTAATTCAAACCTTATCAATTATATAATTAATTAAGTCATCCCTATTCACTTCCTCTTGAGTTCCTGCTATAGTGTCTCTTACTTGAAAAATTCAGTTCCTTGCTTCCATGATTCATACCATTACAACATATTTTGATCAAGATCTATTTGCCTTGAGCATTTGTTCTCTCATTGAAGGAGTCCCAAGAGATACTACTGTATTTATTCATGCATCTCTTGCTTGTAAACTCAAAGGTAATATCGCTTTTTTTGCCTCATCTCATAATTGTACAAAATAGAGATCAATTGAATCTTTATTTTTTATTTTAATATTCTTATCCTTAAGCATTTTTACAATCACATTTGTATTTGTAAAAAATCAAGTTGCTGGAATCTCTTTTAGTGTTCAGAGTTTTGTTGATAATTTATTATGCCTCGCTCAAAGAGCTATTTGTTCATGCGTGCCTTTTACTCTAAAATCCCATACATTATGAGTGTTAAAATCAAATTTTCAAACAAGAGTATGATCTTCTATATATGGAATTTTTAATAAATCTAAGTATTCTTTAAAACTCGCATAATGTGCTTTTGAGTCCTTTTTAAGAAGCTTCGTCATTGCAGGAGCTTCCTTTGCCAAAATTTCTTCATTTTCTTCTGTTGAAAGGAGAAGAAGCATAGGATCAGATTCTAATAGAGCTAATGATTTCTCTGATAATAAATGTTTTTTATTTTCATAAAAAGAAATAAGTTCTTCTCTATATTTTACTTTTTCTTTTTCAATTCAAATAGAATTTATCCTGATAGTGAAATCATTTTCTAGTCCAATTTTATTTAATATACTATAAGTAATATATATAAGAATGGCATCGAGTATAGGATCATTTTCTCAGATTATTTCTCAACCAATTTTTTCTAGTTCATTATATCACATTTCCCCATTTGAGAAATAATTATCCATAAAGTAATAATATACTGGTTGAATCTCCTCACTCATTTCTGCATTCAAATATGCTCTTAATATTCATACTGCTGAATGAGATCTTAAACATCCATCTTCTGTTTTATAAATTCCTCCAGTATTTTCTCAAAAAACATCACCTATAATTTCATTACTTTCAAGTACTGAAGTGGTAATTCTTCTAAATCAGTTTTTACGAAATTCATGACGAAAAACTTTCTTTAAGAAAGTTAGGTATTTATGATCATCTGGAAATAAATCTTTTGTTCACTTTAAAGGAGTATAATCGGACATAGAGTAAAAAATGTAATAAAAAAATAAGTCCCCTTCAGTATAAAGCTTTTTAATAAAATAGAAAGTTTTTTCTTGATTATTTTACGAAATACGCTAAATTGTTAAAAATGACTTTTAGTATAATTTAATACCTTAAAATAAACTTAAAATATGTTACAAAAATTTAATGAGGACCTTCTTGTTTTTCTGAACTCTCTCAATTCAAATTCAAATATAGAATCTATGGTTTGAATTTTTGCGGATGCTCCTATATTTTTCCTTCCAATCTTCTTAGTATCTACATGGATTTTTTATAACTTTAATTCTCAACATGAAAAAAAGGAAATGTTACTAAATATATTTTATTCTGTTGTTCTTGCTATTATCATGAATCTGATTATTCAACAAATAGTCATTTTTGATAGACCCGAAGAAGCTATAAAATGAGTATGAAAGTTATTACTTTCCCATGTCCCTGATGCAAGTTTCCCCTCAGACCATGCAGCCGTAAGCTTTGCTTTTCTTTTTTCATTATTCTTTGCAGGTTATAAAAAGATCTGACTCATATTTTTTCCATTTGTTCTGTTAATGAATATTTCTAGAATAATTGCATGAGTCCATTGGCCATTTGATATTATTTGATGAATTTTGGTTTGATTTATATCAAGTTTCATTATGACAGATTTATTAAAAGAACAAAAATTTGTAAAATCACTGAATAAGCTTATTATAAAAATATTACATTACATAAAACTTTAAACATGAGTACTCATATTGATAAAACCCTGAATTCTAAACAAACTATTGCTCTTACTTGAGGCTCAACTTGAGGTCATGTTTTTCCATTATTATCAACATATAATTATTTAAACGAGGAACGAAAATATAATTTTTTCTGGGTTTGAGAAGAAGATTCGTTAGAAGAAGAAATAGCATCAAAAAATAAAATAAAATTTCTCAGTATACCTGCGGGGAAAGTAAGAAGATACTTTGATCTGAGGAATTTTTATGAACCATTAAAAAATCTCTCATGAATTGTGTTTTGAATATTCTATATATTAAAATATAAAATAGATATTGTATTCTCAAAATGAGGCTATGTAAGTCTTCCTCTTTGTATTGCAGCATTTATTCTCAGGAAAAAAATATATGTTCATGAGTCTGATATGACAGCATGAATTGCAAATAAAATTATCTGAAAAGTTGCAACAAAAACGTTTTATACTTTCCCAAATAAAAAAATTGATAATAAAAAATATATTGTAGCCTGACAAATTTTAAACCCTGAGTTACTAGATTACCTTGATGATTTAGAAATAGAAGAGAATGAAAAGCTTGAAGTGATGATAATAGCCGGAAGTCAATGATCAACAACTATATTCAAGACCCTCTTAACAATTCTTCCTGATTTACAAGACATAAACTTTAATATAGTTCTTTGAGAAAAGAATATGTGGATGAGGGATGATTTCAAAAAATTTCCAAACATTCTTGTCCATGACTTTATCACCCAAAAAAGGTTATGAAAAATCTTAAAAAATAAAGATATAGCAATAACAAGATGATGAGCAACTACTCTCTGGGAACTTAATAGTTTTTGAATTCACTCAATTATTATACCTCTCAAAAATAGTGCCTGAAATCATCAATTAAAAAATGCTGAATATTTCCATTCTGAATTCTGAAGCAATATTCTTGATGAAGAGAATAACCTTGATCTAGAACTTTTCAGACTTCTTCAAAAATTTAAAGATCTCAGAAAATCAGGACTCAATTTAGAAAACTTTTTCAAACCACTACAGGTCATTGAAGAACACATAGATAAAAAATAACATTTATTATATTTTATAAATATTATTACAAAATAGCCAAGGTAAAATCCTTGGTTTTTTTGTACATTATTTTTTTAGTATGATACCATAATTAAGTATTATTTAATTTTTAAAGCAGGAACCAATGTTTAATGTGGAAAAAAAAGAGGTTTATAAATATATCATCGCAGCAGTGTTTCTTCTGTGAGCAATTGCATGGGTATATATTATGGAAGGGGGAAATACAAGTTTTTACCTCTTTTTTGCAGCTATATTATGAATATATATGGCAATAAATATATGAGCAAATGACGTTGCTAATAATATGTGACCCGCAGTATGATCAAAAGCTATCACTCTCACTTGAGCAATTATTATCGCAGCTATCTTTGAAGCAAGTGGAGCCATCATTGCTGGTTGAGATGTTGTAGATACTATCAAAGGATGAATCATTAACGGTGATCAAATAACAAACCAAATGGATTTAGTTGCTATCATGTTATCTACGTTATTATGAGCTGCTGTTTGGCTTAATATCGCTACCTATTTTAAAGCTCCTGTATCAGCAACTCACTCTATCATATGAGCACTCCTATGAGCCTGAATAATTTCTTATGGTTTTTGAATTGTAAATTGGATTGTAGTAGGAAAAATTGCAGCATCATGGGTCATATCTCCTGTTCTCTGATGAACTATAGCAGCAATATTATTACTCTCTATCAGAAGAAATATTCTCAAGAAAGAATCCAGATGAGATGCTGCAAAAATATGGGTTCCAGTATATGTATGACTTATGTCAGCTATTTTCTCAATATACCTTTTAATAAAAGGTTTAAAACCCCTCTTAAAATCAAATGAAAGTTTAGCGAATATAATCACTCCAAGTTTTGCATTATTTGCTTGAGTCGTTATCTGAATACTTGTCTATATAGCTCTTATTCTCCATTATAAAAAACAATCCTCTTACTTTAAAAATTCAAAAAGTTTTATTAATACTTTATTTAATGTCCCTCTCATTTGTTCAGTAGCACTTCTCTCATTTGCACATGGAGCAAATGATGTGGCAAATGCGATCTGACCACTTGCAGCAATTAATGATATATTTTGAAATGGGATTGAACATATTCAATGATCAAAGGCATCAGTTGAAAAGTGGATTATGATTCTCTGAGCATTATGAATTGTAGTATGACTCAGTGTATTCTGAGCAAGATTAATTAAAACAGTTGGTTGAGAAATTACAAAATTAAACCAAATTAGAGCTTTTTGTGTAGCGTTATCTGCTGCTGTTACTGTACTCATTGCAAGTCAATTATGACTTCCAGTAAGTTCAACACATATTGCAATTGGGTGAATTTTCTGAGTATGATTATTAAGAGAACATATCAAGAGACAAAAAGGAAAAGATAAAGAGTATATAGAAAAAGCGATGATCAAAAATATAGCTCTTGCATGGATAATTACACTCCCCGTTTCATGATTAATATCAGCAGGAATGTACTTCATACTTATGAAAATATAAAAAAGGTATTCAAATTTTTGACCAAAAAAAATATATATGATATAATTTTTATATAAGACATCTTAGCTTACAAAAAAACAATTATTTTTTAAAACAAATACAAAATGGCAACAACGTTTGACTCTAAATTAAATAATTTCTCATCTATCACTCTGACTGAATTAAACGCGTCAGCAAGCTTTTTAAAAAGAATTGATAGAAAATTTCTACTCACTTGAAAACAATTTTCAGAAGTGTTAGAAGAACTCAAAGAAAATTTTCAAGTTTTGCAAATCGTAGATAAAAAAGTATTTTCATACGATAATGTTTATATGGATACAGATGATTATTTTTTCTATAATCAACATGAAAATAAGCAAAAAGCAAGAACAAAAGTCAGAACAAGACTCTATAAAGATTCTGATCTTGCATTCTTTGAATATAAACAAAAAGAAAATGGTATCACAAGTAAATATAGGTATGAATTTCCAAGTGATGAACACGGGAAAATGACAAAATGAAAAAAAAGATTTTTCGAATGAGTATGGCAAAGTATGTATGATAGTACTGTAAAGGTTCCAAAGATCTTCCCTGCTATTAAAACAAGATATAAAAGAATTACCCTCGTTGATAGATTATGAGGAGAAAGACTTACTATTGATTTTGATATTAGGACTCTTGATCTCAGAGATGAAGATGCATCAGAAACAAATTTAAAAAACCTTGTAATTATCGAAAGTAAATCTCTTGAAACAAACTGTAAAAGTCTAGAGATAATGGAAAAACATGGTTTTAAACAAGCAAAATCTTGTAGTAAGTATTCGCTTTGAGTCGTCTATTCATGACTTGCAAAAAAATACAATACATTTAAAGATACAATGAAAGAAATTGAAAATATTAAAAATGAAATGAAATAAAAAAATACCTTACTAAAACGTAAGGTATTTTTTTGTTTTCCATGTATGCAATTCAAGAAATAGGCATAATAGTTAAATTATTTGGACCATTACGAGAATGCGTTGCTTCATATCCAATTGTGGTAGCCTGAAAAAAGTTTCTAGTAAATTCAAGCACCATTTTAGTATTATATAAGCTGCATGAATATACATCAATTAAAAAAAACTTTTCTTTCTCCCATGTATATGCATGTGTACCAGACTCAGCCCACATCATAACACCCTTAAACCCTACATGTATTGGATTACTGACTATTTCTGCATCATTTTGAATAACAGGTCCATGTGTAATGTGCATGCCTAAAAATTCAGATAATTCAACCATATATTTTTTCAGAGTATCTTTTCTAATATCAATTACATATGTTCCCTCTATTCGTGTCCGTTGCCGCAATATTTTTGGGGCTAAATCAAATATATTTGATTTAGCCATTTTTTCTACATGATTATTATCAAAAGTCAAGTTGTTGGTACCATCACGAGAATTCGTTGGTTGATATCGAAGCCGAGTCACTTCGAAAAACATTTTTGTGAATTCAAGTATAGCCGACATGTCATATGATTTACATGAATATACATCAATGGAAAAGAAATTCCCTAATTCCCAAGTATATGCATGTGTACTTGCACCAGACATCATCATTATTCCTTCAAAACCTTTATGAATAGGGTTTATTATCTCCGCATCATTTTGTATTTCAGGTCCATGAGTAATCTCCATACCTAAAAGTTCTGATAATTTGTTTAAATACCTAGAAACAGTATCTCCATCAACTTGAATAGAATAATTTCCTTCCATTCGTAGTCTTTGTCTCAAGATTTGTGGTGCTAAATCTATGATTTCATTTGTTTTTATTTTTATCTCAGCTATTTGTTGTGGACGTTCTAGTACTGCATTCATTTTCCTGCCCCTTGTCTTGTCTTATTTTATTATACGTACTTTTGTGCTTTCGTTTGTGCACTTCTTATAATATCCACTCTATGTTACAAAAGTGTTACATTTATAATAAAAAAGCTATAAAATTATTTTATAGCTTTTTTATTATAAATGTAGATATGGAACCCCATAATGTTTAAATAATTTTCTTGATCATCCAAGTAATTGTTCATAGGCATCCAGTTCAAGTCTTCTTACCCAGAATTCTATACTCTTATCACTATCCTCTTCTATTTCAAGAATAGCAGGAATATCATCATATTTATCAATGTCAAATTCTGCTCAAGCAAGTTGATATGAGATTCTATACTTTATTTTCTCCCTTGTTTTGATCATTCCATATCTTTCTAACACTTCGGTAAAACTATCAACATCCGTTATTTCCATTTCATGTTCATCTTTTGCAACAACGTTTTCTACCTCTTCAACATCTTTTCTCTTATTCTTTATAGTATATAAATGTGTTTCTCATTTTTTCCTTACTCTAAACATTCTTTTATTCCCTTCCATCTTATGTTTCTTTCCATCATTTGGAAAATCATAATATACATCATGTATAATTCCATCAAATGTCCTGGTACCTCATAATTTTTCTATTTTTTTACACACCTCATCAATATTTATATCTAATATCTTTATTTCTTTCTCTAACATATTTTTATTTATTTAAATACTATTATTATATATTATACATTATTCTTGAAATAATATCAAAATATCAATGTATTAAAGTACAAAAATTAAGTTTTTTTTAAAATATAACCTTCTCATCTGATATTTATAATCCAATGATCGATTCAATATGGCTCCAATCCTCTTTTTAATCGTAACATACAAACTCGCAAGTTTCTATCTTTTATTAAAAATGCATCTCACCATATTTTATCTATAAAGATATCCTCTGATATTAAAATATCGGGTTTCGAAAAAAAGATAGAAAGTATATATTTAGACTTTTTTGTCAGTACTAGTACTTCTTCTCAATAAAAAAAATCATTTACTTCAATATTATATGATAGCCCTCAATACTCCAGAACTGTAGCTGTATTTTGCTGTGATGGGATATAATATGCTTTAAACCAATTTTGCACTCTGAGCTCTAATTCTTTTAATCGAAATGGTTTTATTATATAGTCATTTGCTCAGGTATTAAATGCTCTTTCAATCCAATCCGTATCTGAAAAGCAGCTCATAACAATGATTGGTATTGAGATTTGATTTCTACGAATTACTTCTACTATATTGATTCAATTTTTTTGTTTTTCATTTCATAATTTTATATCAGTAAGAACAATATCATATGAACTTAAAATACTTATTTCTTCTATAAAATCTATATATGAATTTACAATTTTTATTCTATTTGATATAATTTTTTTTTCAAAAACTTGTTTTAATCTTGCAGCTAAAAAGACATCATCTTCAATAATCAATATATTCATATTGTTCATATGTTAAAAAATACTATACTGGTATCTTTATTTCAAATTTTGCTCATCAAAGTTCTTTTGACGTACTTGCTTTTATCTCACCGCCATGTAATTCCACAATTCTTTTACATAAATATAGTCCCATTCATAATCAAATCATAGAAGTCTTTCAAGTTGAATATTTATCAAAGATAGTACTTATATCTATGTGTTTAAACCCTTTCCCATTATCCATAATTTCAACTATTAATTCCTTATTTTTCATGCAAAGGTTTATATGAATTTTCCCCTTATCGTGGGTAATAAATTTTACTGCATTAGTAAGGAGATTATCAATAACTTGTTTAAACTGAACTTTATCAATTCTGATAAATCAAACCTCCTCTTCTATATCTAATCTAAATTCTATATGAGGATGCAGTTTTTTGTATACTTCTATTTCTCATTCAAATAAATAATCTAAATTAATCTCTTCTTTAAATAAGTCAAAGCTATTTGAATCGTAGTATTGAACAGAGAATAGTTTGTTAATTAAATCTCATGATTTTAAAAGTTGCTCATTTAAGATTGTAAGCTCTTTTGTAAGTTCTTCTTTACTACAGTCTCATGACCCAACATCATCAAGTATACAATCTGCCTGGAATATAGAACTTGCTATCGGTCATTTTATTTCATGAGAAATCATAGAAATAAACTCTTTTTGTTTATTGATAAGGTTATTATATTCCATCGTTTTCTCATCAATTTTTTTATCTAAATTCACAGTTAAATCATTTATTTTTCAATAAATTTTTATATACTTTAAATGCCCTTCTAGAAATACTATCAATTCCTTTAATTGATTTATTTCATTATTAGAATATAAGTCCCCAAACGGTTTCTTTCAAAGTGTAAAAATTCATATCAGTCATTTCTTATTATCATAAATTGGGAACACCAAAAAAACTCCTTCATCAATCTCATTTTTTAATAAAGAATAATTAAACTTATGTTTGTTTTCCTCAATGAACACTAATTCATTGAGGAAAATATCATCTAAAGTATTTTCGGAAAAAAATTTATATATTACAGACTTTTTCTTTTCATCTTTATTAAATATTTTTACCTCTACATTATTTATTCTAAAATACTTTAATAACTTTATTCATAAATATGAATTTAGATCTGAGAGGTTTGTAATAAACGGTATAGATTTTTTTAATCTTCACAGTCTTTTTCAAAAATTATCCCCTTTCATATTCTTTAAAAAAATATTACTAAAATATTTATTTAATGGAATATAAAAAAGAATACCTAATAATACTTCAGCTGCTCAAAAACTAGAGTTAAGTCCCCATAGTGCTGCATAATTTTCTCATAAATTACTATAAAAATAATTTATTAAATTTACCATTACCATTGCCCAAAAAGCAGACAATAAGAATACTAAAATACTCCCTATTTTAACTTTTACATCTGAGAACCTATACGTATATGTAGAATAAAAAGTAAAACCAATAAATGGGGTTATAAAAAATATAATATTCTCAATAAAATAAAATTTTCAGAATAATGGAAAAATTATTAAAAATAAAAGAGAGAAAATCATAAATAAAGTAAATCCAATACAAATGTATTTTAATCTCATTTTATTGATATATGTAAGAGATTTTATTTTGTAATAAGATGCAACAAAAAATATTGGTAAAAACGCAAGATATAAAGTTGCTAGTATTTTGTATAAAGGTCAATAGACTTCCAAATAATATTCCTTACTTTCAATATACTCTATATGATCTACAAAAAGAGATGTCATTGAAACATATAAAAATATCATAAAAAGGGAGAGACCAATGCACCTACGAATTATCTTCGTTTTTTTCTTATTTACATTAAAAAATAATACAAAAAACAGCATGCTATAAATAGCAGTAAAAGACATTGCATACATGATTCGCATCAAATGGAGAGTATAATATTCTCATAAAAGTACCGAATAGATGATTGTATAGAGGATATACCAAATTCAAAAAAGCAAACAAAAGCTTAAGAAAAATATCCCACTTGTCTGCCTATATTTTTTATAAACAAAAAATCACAATAAAAATAGTGCACTGACAAAAATAATGTGGAATAATATGAATATGGACATAATTTTAAATAAAAAAAATTAAGTTTTCTTACATTTGGTTATATTGAAGAATTCCATTATATTCAAAAATCATATTATTTCACATTTATTTTATCTGCATATTATTCTCTTATCTCCCTTTTGCTATTAGATCACGAAATGGTACATCTATAAGCTTTTTATAATCTTGTACTAAGCCCTTATGAAAAGTAACATCAGTAATGGTATTCATACGTGTAAGATCTTTGTTGTAAAAATGTCTTCCATTTTCAGGCAATAATAATCTTTGGCCTCATATTTTAATGAAAAGATCATATGTTAAAGTTCATACAATAGACTCATATACTCATAAAATATTATCGTACTTATTATCAACTGAGCTGAAAAACCCCCTTATTAAATTGTAAACATCATCAATACCTTTACATTTTTCCTCAATACAAATTCATGATACCATAAATACAGTTTCATTTCTAAGTGAGTCATATTTTTGTAAAAATTCTTTTGAAAAACTAAAACTCAGATCTTTTTCAAAAGCTCATTCAAAAGTATCTACATATCAATATGCACATCACATAATTTCTCAAACTTTATTCTTTAATACAGACACATATCAATCCTTGCTGTCATATAACCTAGACTTTATGTCTTTGACTCACTCTTCTCCCCGTAAAAACTGAGTCTCTCATCAGCATGAGGTACAATGAATATCATCACATCAATAAATCTTTTCTAATTCAGCAATAGATTTATTTGAATAGTTCGAGTCTTTATCTTTATATATATCCGCTTTTGAATCAATATTTTTACATGAGTTACATGAAACATACTCTCATACAAAATAACCCCATGAATCTTGCTCTATTTCTTGTATTTTTTTAATATCTCATTCTGTTAACTTACTTACATCACATTTCTCAATAGTTCCTCATTTAGTTTGCATTGGTGCACTTCATACATTGTTTGATAGCATAATAGTATAAATTATATAATAAAATAATTAAGAAAAATACTGAATCACTGTCGAGTAATCTTCTAAGTAAAGAATATTGTTTCCCTGTTTATCATCTAACAAATTTTTAAATCATATCTTCAAAAATAGTTCATATATATCTGTCTGATCTTTCATTTCTAAAATTACAGGCAACCCTTTATATTCCTCATTTAATAAAAATAATTTTTTTAATACATCAAATGACATATTTCACTTTTTTAAAAATGGTGATATATATATGTGATGAAAATATACAAAGTTTGTTGACATAGAGCTATGTAACTTACCACTTTCTTCTGAGAGAAGCTGTAACAAATAATCTGGATCATAGCCTCACTTCATAATTCATAAATCCTTTTGTATGATCTCATGAAGTGATATTTTGGATATTACTCAAAATCATTCTACTTTATTGTTATTCAAAATAACGAGTGTAATACTTATATAACTATTAATATAGTTCCTAATAATTTTTAAATGAATTCATTTTTCATATATGTAACTTGTATCAGAGTTACAATTTGGACATATAAATTCTTTTCAAATATATCAGGACCTATATGAATAAATATTTCCACATACCTCATCTATAGAATAACTTCTTAAACAATGAAGGTTTGTACAAATTTTAAACTGATTAAAAGGACTACTTCACCAACACTCAATCTGAGAATCCACAAAAGATCATAAATATTTATCTGGCACTTCCCTCGCACATTTATAAGATTTTAATTCCATATTTTAAATATTATTTGTTAATAATAGTATTTATAATGAGACATAGTTACAAAACTGTAACATTTTTCAAAAATGTTACAAAAATTAATGCTATGTTAATATAAGATGAGTATAATGATTGAAATAATATATTTTATCACTTAATATTGACTTAATAATTATTTAAGGTATTATTTTTATATAAAATAACTTTAACTCTATCAAATGAATATATCAATAATTGATGATGAAGTAGTACTTGCTTCAAGAATAAAAAGAAAATTAGAAAAAAATGGATACTGAGTAACAGTCTATAATTCGCTTCAGGAATTTATAAACCATGATTATGAAGAGCGTGATTTATATATTATAGATCTCTGTCTTTGAGATGGGAGTGGTTTTGAGATCATTAAATGGTTAAGAAACGAAAAACATAGCTCTACTCCTATTATTATCATGTCTTGATATAATGATACTGAAAAAAAAGTGTATTGACTTGACCTTGGTGCAGATGACTATCTCGCAAAGCCATTTCAACCCGAAGAGCTTATAGCAAGAGTAAAAGCCTTATCAAGAAGAAACCCCATGTTGAAATATAATTGAAATATTCAATATAAAAATATATGTTTAAATCTAAACTCAAAAGAAGTCCAAGTATGAGGTAAGAAAATCCATCTTACAAAAACAGAAGACCTTATTGTGGAGTTATTCTTATCAAATATATGAAAACTTGTTCAAAAAGATGAGTTTATTCAAAAAATATGGTGAGAAGATGGCTATCTATGAGTTTCAGATAATACTATAAACGTAACAATATCTAAAGTAAGAAAAAAACTTTGAGATGATTTTTCTCTCAAAACTAAAATCAATAAATGATATATATTAGAATTATAAAATTCAATATATAAAAAAGAGTTTACAAATAGATAAAATCTGATAAAGTACTAGATAGAAAAAATCATACTGATATAGTTTATCAATAAAACAAACTCTATGCCTCCTTTCCTTGACTCTCTTCCTTGATATATTCCAGAACAAATAAATGCAAATTATTGAGATAGAAATCCTGTAATTTGAAATGTTAATAAGATATTAAGTAAGAGGCAGACTATATCTACTCTCATTCAAGATGCTGATTATAATACTGAAACAGTATTTTGAGAAAACTGAAGAATATTTGATGAAGTACTTTTTCGCCCTACTGATGATGCATGAGAAACTATTACATGAGATGAAATGCAACTTATATTACAAGATATAAGAGATTTGTGACTTACTTTTCATCTTTTCTCAAAAAATATTAATATTGCGATATGAGAAATAAAACTTTCAAAAAATAAAAAAATCGTATCTATTAATACATTCCCAGAGGACTTAGCCCACCCTGACCTTATTTATACCCTGAATAAAAAATGTAGAGAATCCTGAGTTCCACATGAAAATATTATTATCGAAATACTAGAATATAGTTGGATAAATCGCTCTGAGGAAATTTTAAAAAATCTAAAATTATTAAAGAAAAATCACTATAAAATTGCTCTTGATGATCTTGTACTCAATTCTAAATGATTTCATTTAAATGATAATGAAAACCATAGCTGTGAAATATTAGTACAATTAGTACAACGTTGAATCCCCCTTGATTATATTAAAATATATTGAGGTTTCCTTCAATATTTATCACATCTTCCAATAAATCATCACGATGTAATAGAAGGAAAAGAAGAGCTCATACAAATATTACAAGAATTTAAAATTCCTCCAATTCTTATTGCAGAATGGGTAAATACACGTCATGATATTCAAATAGCACAAGAAATATGATGTTCATGTTTTCAATGAAGAGAACTTCTCAAAGAAAAAAATTGAATCTCTTCAAAAAATATACAAATCCAACGTTGAAAAATTATAGAATTAAAATAAAAAAATAACCTAAAGCTGAGCTTTAGGTTATTTTTTTAGTTCTTATTTTTCTGTTTTATCTTCTTTTTTCGCTTCTGCTTGTTTTTCAGATTCTGGAACTATTCTTTTCAGCCCAATTCTTCCTTTTGCAAGATCAACTTGAATAACCTCAAATTTAACAGTATCTCACGCCTTTACTACGTCTTCAATATTTGTAACTCTTGTATCTGAAAGCTTTGAAATATGAATCATTCATGATGTATTTTTGAAAGCCACAATAGCTCAAACCCCATCAATTATTTTCACTACTTCTCATTCATATTTTTCTCCTTCTGTTGGTTTCCATAATAATGCTTCAATATCAGCAATAGCTTTTTTTCCACCTTCTTGGTTTTCTGCAGTAATGGTAGTCATCCCATCATCTGCAATTGAAATTCTTACTCCATAATCTTTTTCCATTCTCTGAACATTTGAACCTCATTTTCAAATAACGATCTTGATATCATTTTCTTTCACTTGCATGTTCATAATCAAAGGTGCATATTTAGAAAGTTCTGTTGCTACCTCTGGTTGAGCCAATAACATTCTCTCAAGAATGTATTCAATTGCCTCACTTGATTGAGCAAAACCTTCTTTAAAAATATCTAACTTGAGTCATTTGATTTTTACATCAAGTTGCATAGCTGTAATACCATTTTTTGTTCTTGCTACTTTGAAATCCATATCTCATAAGAAATCTTCTTGAGCTTGGATATCAGATAAAATAACATATTTTCAAGTTTCTTCATCATATATCATCCCCATAGCAACTCCTCAAACCGGAGTTTTAATAGGAACTCCTGCATTCATAAGACTCAAAGTAGAACCACATATTGAAGCCATAGAACTTGACCCATTACATGTAGTAATTTCTGAAACTACTCTCACTACATATGGGAATTCTTCCTCTGAAGGAAGTACTGGTACAAGTGCTCTCTCAGCAAGTGCTCCATGACCAATTTCTCTTCTTCAAACTCCTCTCATCATTCTCACTTCTCAGACTGAATATGGTGGAAAATTATAGTGGTGAATATATCTTTTTGTTCATGCTGGCATCATACCATCAAGTGTCATTTCATCATCTGGTCCACCAAGTGTCGCTATTGATAATGATTGGGTCATTCATCTTCTAAAAAGAGCTGATCCATGTGTTCTTGGAAGGAGTCATACTTCACTTACTACTTCTCTTACTTCTCTTGGTTTTCTTCCATCTAATCTTTCAGATTTTTCTAGAATATTTTTTCTCATTATTTCCTTCACTCTTTTATAAACAAGATTTCCTACTTCAGAGGCTTTAATTTGAGTTACTTCTTCATTTGCTTCATCACCTGCAATATGTCATTTTTCAGTTAAAAAATCTGTTAAAATCACATCTAAATTATCAAGTTCATTTTGAAAGTCTATTTTTGATTTATTATATAAACATATCAGTTTATCTTCTGATAAAAATTCTTTTGCTATATCATACAAACTTTCATCTGGAAGATTGAAACTTGCTTCTTTTTGGTCTATTTTCCCAAATTGTTTTTCATACTCAGCTACAAAATCTTTTTGTACATCACAAATTTCTTTGAGAATATTATGAGAATATTCTATAGCTTCTAACATAAGTTCATCACTCACTTCTTTTGCTCCTGCTTCAATCATAGTAATAGCATCTTTTGTTCATGCCGTTAACAGATTTAATTTGGCTTCAGATTCTTGAATCGTTGTTGGATTAAAGATATATGATCCATCATCCATTACAGCTATATTACAAGATGAAACTGGCCCCCCAAAAGGAGCTCCTGCCATTTGTAAACCAAGACTTGCTCAAACTATCCCCCAAAAACCAAGTTCTTTTTCTCAGTTTGATGATAAGACAGTACAAATAACTTGTGTATCATTAATAATCCCTTTTGGGAACATTGGTCTAATGGGTCTATCTATAAGTCTTGCAGTAAGAGTAGCAGCATCACTTGGACGACCTTCTCTTCTTTGGAATCTATTTCCTCCAATTTTCCCAGTTGCATAAAATTTTTCTTGATAATCAACTACCAGTGGGAAAAAACTTGCTTGTGCATTGAGTCCTTTTGTTTTGAAACCAGTTGTTACAAATAATATATTATCATTTGTATCAGAAATAGTTACTGCACCATTAATAAGAAGTCCTAATTTTCCTGTTTCTAAGGTAATCTTTTCCCCTGCAATTTCATAAGTCTTTTTAAGACTCACCATAGAAGCTGCATTTTTATCTGAAATTCCGTTCATAAATATGTAAATATAATATAATAAAACTCTGTTTTTATAACTAAATAATGAAATACTCGAATGTATAAGGGTACTTATCTACTCAACTATTTCATCATTTTTTAGCTGATAAAATACAGGTGTTTTTAGTATACACAGGAGAGTTTAAAATACAAAAAAAAGTACAAATGTACTTTTAATGATCATGTTCACAACAGTTCCCATCTTCAGAATGTTCATGTGCTCATGCTTGTTCTTGTATGAAAGCCATGAAACTATCTATCAGAGTTTCAATCATCTTTCAATTATCCTTAATATCTTCTCCAGAAGCATCAGGGATTACTTGTTTTAATAGTTCTAAATGTTCTAAATAATCTTTACTAATTTCGATGTTTATACTTTCTGACATATTTTTTTTATTATATTTTAATATATTAATTTAATCCTACTATTTTTATTAACTCCTCATATTTCTTATCAGCCATCTCATTTCATCTCTGGTTCCCTTCTTTTAATTTTTCATTAATATAAGTCATATCATTTGCAAAGCTTGCAAACTTCTCTCTTGCTTCTTTGAAGTATTCAAGAATAATTTCAAGAAGCTCAAGTTTTGCATGACCATATCCATAGTTCCCTGCTTTGTATTTTACTGCTATATCATCTTGTCTCTCAATACTTGCAAAAAATTTAATCAAAGCAAAGACATTACAAGTTTCTGGATCCTTTGGATCCTCAAGTGGAGTATCATCAGTGACTATAGACATAACCTTTTTCTTCATAACTTTTTCTGAATCAAAAATTCAAATAAAGTTATCATATGACTTACTCATTTTTCTTCCATCTGTTCCAGGAATAGTCATCAATTTTTTATCTATGCTATATTCTGGTAGTTTAAAGAAATCTTGTTTATATGTTTTATTAAAATTTCCTGCAATATCCCTGACAAATTCCATATGTTGCACTTGATCTTTTCATACAGGCACTAAATCAACATCATAACTTATGATATCCGAAGTCATCAAGATAGGGTAGTTAAATGTTGCCATATTCACCTCACTATTTTTATTATTGCTATCTTTGAAGCTATGAGCTCTCAGCATAAGACTGTATGGTGTTACACTCGAAAGAATCCATGTGATATCATTTACTCTTTTTATTTTTGATTGCTCAAAAACTGTTATGTTTGAATCATTTGGCAATAAAGCGAAGAATTCTTTGAGAAGTCTCTCTTTATTTTTTCTCAATATTTCTCCATCATGGACTGATGTCAATGAATGAAGGTCTGGAATAAACATATATGCCTCTTTTCCTTCAGCTAATTCTAAGAAAGGTTTAAATGCTCAAAGATAATTTCATATATGCATCCCTAAACCCGTTGGCTTAATTCATGTAAGTATTTTTTTCATAATGAACTATAAAGTAATATTATTATTTTTTCTTTCTCAATTTCTTTTTCACAGCATCAATTAATACTCTCCTCTTCTTTTTCACTTCTTCTTGGGCTTCGATTTGTAGCTCTCATTTTTCTGAGAGTAATATAGCTATACTACGAGTAGCTGGTATTTTTGCCAGTATGATATTTATAATAACCATAATAGGGACTGATAAAAGCATTCACACTACTCACCAAAGAGATCACCAAAATGCTAATCAGAGAATGATAACCAAAGGGCTGAGGTTTAATTTATTTCAAAGAAATCTTGGCTCTATAATATTTCCCATAAGGACTTGTATTCCAATAAGTCCTACAGATATAAACGCAAACGGATAATAACTTTCAAATTGCATGAGAGTAAGCAGTATTGGAAAAGTAACTGCGATAACAGATCAGACACTTGGTATGAAATTAAGAACAAAAATAAGAAATGCCCAAAATATAGCTAGATCAAGATCAAATACTCTCATGATCATATAACTCACTGTTGCCGTAATAAAACTTACTACAGTTTTAATCACGAAATATGACTTAATATCTCATTTTATTTTTTCTAAAATCTCAAAAATCTGTTTTTTTCTTGATTCATCCAGAATCATCAGTTGTAATTTTTTACTAAAATATCTATATTCAAGTAATATAAACAATACATAAAAAAGTATAATTCATGTTTTACTAAAAATAAAAGTAACTCATGTGATAATTAATCAAAGTATATATTGTAAATCTATTTTTTGAAGTACCTGATTAATACTGGTTGGCTCATTTATATTCAATTGCTCAAATACTGATCATACAATAGAGAGAACCTTTGTTTGATATTTTGGTAATAATTCAATTAAATCTCCAAGATTTGAATTCAACATTTTTCATAATATCCAAAAAATGAACACATATGTTCAAAGAGATAAAGTAAACGCTATAAATCACCCCAACCTCATTTTTTTATAAAAATTTGAAAGTGCTATAATCGCAAATGAGAATAAAAGAGCTATGATAAATGGTATGATTAAAGATGCACCAACATAAAGTACATAAAAGAATACCACAAATATTATCAAAACCAGTGAAATATTTCATATTGAGCCTGTTTCTTTTTTAAACATTTTTTCGAGTTATAAATTATAAGACTAACCGATAAGACATTGAGTAATACTTTTTTCTAATTCTCTCATTCATAGCTTCTTTAATGAAGAAACAGCAAGAATCTCTTGTCAGAAAAAAGCTTCTTTTGTATGTGCAATTGTTTTTGCTAGTTCACTTTTGCTAATTTTATCAATCTTTGATAGTACTATTGTTACCGGAAGTTCAAGATCTAAGATATATTTATACATATCAATATCAATTTCCTGAGCTCATAATCTACTATCAATAAGAATAATAACTTTTTTAATATTATCCTTTTTTTCTTCAATATACCAACTAATCAAGCCTTCTAATGCTTCTTTAAATTCTTTTCATAACCTTGCAAAACCGTATCATGGTAAATCCGTAAAATAATACTTCTTAGAAACAAGAAATAAATTTGCAAGTTGTGTTTTCCCTGGTCTTGCACTTGTTTTTACAAGATCTTTTTTTCAAAAAATAGCATTCATAATGCTTGATTTTCAAACATTTGATCTTCATATGAAGACAATTTCTGATTTTTCATCAAAAAATACTGACTTACTTCAAAGTGATACTGATTTATGGAACTCTACATTTCAAAATTTCATCTCAATTATTTGTTTATAAACTAAATCTCTGATATAATAAGGAAGAAAACGAAAATATAAAGTAAAAAGTCTAAAAATGTCTAAAAAAGAAACAAATTCTAAAATTATATGAAATGCAATCAGTGCATATCCGATGATTTTTGTATCAATTTTATTTGTATTTTCTAAAAATAACAAATACCTGGAAGGTTCTTTTATAAAAAATCATGCAAAAGCAGCTTTTATCATTCACTTATGATTCCTCTTTACCTATATTACCTTTGTTAGTAATTGACTTTTCTCTAGCTTTGTTTTTCAAGGGATAGCTCTCAACACTATAATAGCTGCCTCTCTCTTTTTATTCCTTCTTGGGGTACTTATATTTTGAGCATATAAAGCAAAGAATTGACTTCCCTTTCATATTTGAGAAATTGTAAATATTACAAAAAAAGAAAAAATAGTAAGTTTAAATTGAGATATTACATTTGATGAAAAATGAAAACTAACAATTATACTATCATATGTCCCATTTATTGGGTTCTTAAATTTTGCAAAATACAAAAATAGTTCAACAATACAAAACTCTACTAAACTCAACCTCATTATTACTTCCATTATAATGCTTCTCTATATCTTTTGATATGCAAACCTTTGAAACTTCCTCTGATTATTATATATAATCTTTGTTGTATTTATTTGAATAAACCTCTTCTCTACATGAGAACTCTTTAGTATAAATATAACAAAACTTTACTCCCCTGAAGAGAAACATTCACTTTTTATTGCATTAAAAAGATACTTAAGAAGTTATTTTACTTCTTCTTCTCTCAATTCAATATCAATATTTATAAAAGAAGTTACTGAAACACAAAAACAAGAAGAAGTAAAAAATGAAAAATCATTAGCAGCCTTAAAAGATACAAAATTACCAAAGACTCTTATATATATTCCTTTTATAAATATAATTTTTCTCTTTATAAAAAAGTCTAAATATTCTTTTCATATTAAGAATGGTTTTATAATTACTCTCCTATTTACACTTACTCTTCTTGCTTCTAAATTTCAATTTATTCCATACCATTCCAGTATATTATTCCTCATCCCAATATCATATTGACTCTGATATTTAAAGAATAGACTCGCTTATAAAATGCCTTTTATTTACGATATCTATCATCTGATCAGCCTATGATTTCTAAGAACAAGAAGTTTTAATAAAACATATAATGTAGAAAAAAATATACATTTAAAAGTTTGAGAGACAAAAAAATAAGAGCCTAAAGGCTCTTATTTTTGTATAAAATAGAATCATGCAACTACTCATGTTGTTTCTGTTCTGAGTATTCTATTTCAAAGGTGAACTTTCTTGAAACCTATATTTTTAAAATGTGAGATCTCATCATCTGACCAACCTCATTCTGGTCATACAAAGAGATTTAATCACTTTGTATAATCAAGTTTTATTTCTTTTAATGACTGTGAATCATTTGCTTCAGTATGAAAAAATATATTTTCGTTTTCAGCGAAATCACTCAAAGAGATATTATCTTCTATAATAAGTTCGGGGATTCTTGATCTTCACGACTGCTCTGCTGCTTCAGTGATAATTTTTTGTATTCTTGCTATTTTATTTTCTGAAAGATTCAATTTTTGACTTCTTTCACTTCTAAAAAAATAAAATCCAGTAATTCATACCTCAGTTCATTTGGCAACTATTTGCTCTATTTTTTCTATCTTATTTGGCAGTGCCCCAAAAATATTAAGATCAAACTCTATTTCTGAATCATTTTCTATTTCGGATTTTTTTTCTAAATATATTTCTCTTTTATCAATACTTGCAACTTCAAAAATATTATCAACCGGATCTTCTCCATTAAAAAAAATAATTTCAAATCATTCACTTACTCTGAGTACTTTTGTAAGTTGATTTATGAAATCTTTATTTTTTATAGTAACACTATCAGTTTCTTTTTCTAGATCAGGAAAATAAAATCTTTGCATAAAATATTGGTTTTATTATATAAAATAACCCTAAACCTGCCCTGTGTCATCCTTTAGTGCAAGTTAGGGTTATTGTTTTTTCAATTATCTTGGCATTCCATAAAAATCAAGGCCTTTTGAATCTACCATTGTCTTTGTTTCAAAATTTTTCTTTTTCCCTTTTGTAAAAAATCCTCTTTCATCTAAAATTCCTTGTTCTTTCAAACTCTCAACATTCTTTGTTTTCAGTTTTTTCTTTGGGAATTTTTGTTTATTTTCCAGGTAATGATTTCTATCTTTATAAGATTGATTCTTCCTTACTTGTGGATTCTCATTTCCTATATAAGCAGCGTGATCTTTTCTTACTTTTCACTTTGCTAATTTTCTCGCCTTCGCTTGTTTCTTCACAATGTTTGATTTTAGTCCGTGACTATTTGCCATAATTACTCATATTTAAAGATATATTCAACTGCATTATATGAAAAATTGCAGAAATTGAAAGCAAAAAGCTCCCTATCTCATACTGATTCCACTTTTCTCGCGAAATTATATAAAATTGTGATAAAAAATCAAGAAAAAGGGCATAAAAAAAGCCCCTCGTAAAGACGGGGCATGTAAATTTTACTTGAAATAGCTTAGTTGTTCCATGCAAGTATGTCAAAAGCAATAATATAGTCGCCTATATAGCCTTGATATTCAGGACCCTCAACTATTTCCATAGAAGATAAGTTATATACAGAATACTTTTTATCAAATTGTGTGCTTTGTTTCCCCTCTATAATACAATATTTAAAAGGTGAGTCTATTAAAGCTCTTAATTGATGAAGTTCTGTATTAAGAAGCTTGTCCATATCCAACAGCTTCATAACTTTAAGGCCTTTAGTATCGATCTCAGACATTAATGATTCTACGATAGCTTCTCCACACATAGAATGATTAGAGTCAACACCTTCTCTAGCAAACAATTTAGGGTTATTTTCAGATAAACTTTCAATCATTTTTCTCTCCTTTTTTTAATTTACAACATTCTTCGATAGTACTAATAAACTCATGTACGATATATGAACACAATTCATGGTGCCCATCAAAACAAGTCTTATTTAATACAACTACAAGTTTTTGTTGCATAACAGGTTCATGAATATTTAATTTAGAATTCTTCCAGCAAAAGCCATCTGACGATAAGCATTTTTGCAAGTACCCGGTCTCTTCAAATACTTTTATAAGAGCCTGGTTTATTTCTAATTTTTTTTCCGCATCCAATACTGCCATAATGTAGAACTCCTTTCTACTTTTGTTATGTAACTATATAATATTAAATATAAATTAAATGTCAATGGTTATTTTTTTCAAATCCTCTCCCTTGACATTTAATTAAAGAAACGATATAATTACGTCACTAACAATAGTAAGTTTATTTTTCAAAAGAAATGGTAAACGAATTATTGATTAGTAAGGATAATACTTTTTTTTCTCAAATGGAGATTGACATGGCAATACGCTTATTAAAATATGCTCGAAACCTTTTTACTTTCATAGCTATTACAGCTCTGCTAGTTACACTATTAGTATCACACAATGAATACTCAGAACAAGCTTTTAATATGTGCATTCTAATCGTTAGTGCTTCGACAGTATTAGGCTGTGCTATGGAAATGTTCATTTCAAGCAGAAAAAAAATAGATAATTCCTTAACAGAGGTATCAACTTAACAGCTGGCACTATTTGTGTATAAAAAAGCTGTTCACTTATGTGAACAGCTTTTTATAATCTATATTTCAATAAATGTTGAAGTCTTAACACCCAGTGACAAAAAAGGATATTTTTCTCTGTTTCTGCTCTTCCATCTCAAGTTATAAAATTATCTAGTGGAGCATCAGCTAAATCATAGAATTCACTCTTTCCTTCTCATTTAATATCTAACGGTTCAAATCCTTCTGGTAGATATCCTGTATAAATAGTACCGTTACATATTTTTCATCAAACTATTTTTGTATTTTGTATTACTTTAACAAAGCTTTGGGGTAAAAATGAATATCAAATTTCATCTCACATTTCATGTAGAATTGTATCAATGCAATTTTTTCAATCACATTTTCATCAAACAAAAGAGTGCATCTGAAATTTTTCATTAAATTGAAGTAAGGTTTTTCCTGTTTTTTCTTCAAAAAGACAGATATGAGCTACCTCCATTTCATTACTCCCTGTTGTTCAAATATTCATAGCTATTTGGTTAATAAAAAATGTATTTATTATATAATAATAAGGAATTTCAAGTTTTGTCAATTCATTTTATTTTATGGCTTATTATTATAGGTCTATGATTTTAAATGACAAAAAAATACCCGGCTATTGCCGGATATTTTGGTTTGGTAGTGAAGAATTTTTCCTATAAAATTTAGAATTCTAACCTTATAGTAACAATAATATTAAATACTATTGTTGGGTTTTCCCAAGTTTGTTAGGATACAGATTCTCAAAATGTGTTCTGTTATTTAACAAAAAATATGTTTTCATCTAGTAATGAATTCAAAAGAATAGGTGAAACATTAAATAATCTAGACTCTTATAACGTTACAATAACCGATAGCATTCCATTAGTATAACATTTATGGACTTATCTCTATCTGAAAATTACAAAACAAAAAGGCTAACCGTATCGGTTAGCCTTTTAAGTTTAATGACTGATGTCCTTACTTCTAAATTATAATCAGTTTCCATATATTATTTTAAGACTCTCCTGCATCTACTATCAATATATTTAGCTAGTCTACAAAAAATTTTACTTTTACATAAAAATAAGTATAAAGCTTTCCCGATACAAAAATAAAATCAAGATTGAAACTCTATCGCTAAAAGAAATATGAATCATCTCCTATTAATATATTTAGGTATGGAGTATGAATGAGTTGATCGCAATAAAGTTTAGTACAAAAGAATAATACTGCTGACTTTCTATGGTAATATACAAGTGGGACAAACCTAGTTCCCCCTAGATAAGATTCCATGGTATATAGAAAGTCTTTATCTCACCCCTCACGTTATCACGTGAGGGGCTTTTTTTGCTCAAGATTTATCGGGTGCAATATTGAATTATGATAATAAAATCAGAGCTAACATATAATTGATTGACTTATATAAAAATAATTTTATAATCAAGTCATAGGTAACAAATATACTTATAAAACAAAAAAGGAAAGCTGATAATGAAATATCAAATACCAGAATATATAATAGTCTTTTCCTATCCAGAAAAACAAGAAGATTTTGAACTAGGTGCACTCAAAAATAGAGAAAAAGTGCTTTCCTTTGATTCAAAATATACTAACAAACTAACATCAAAGAGTGTTAGGGTCCCTGAAAAAAATGCTATCTTAAAAGATATAGAAGAAGAGGCATTAAAACAAGCAAAAGCTTTTGCTAAAAAATTAAGAAAAGACCCTCTTTTTCCTAAAAGTACTCAGATAATACTTGAAAGAAAAATTAGTACTGTATTATAGTCCTTCTTATTCTAAGCTAAACAATGGAAAAATAATGGAAAATCAGGTATTAACACCTATAGAAGCTAATATAAAAGAAATAGAAACCGAACTCTGTTTCTATGAAAAATTACTTTCTAAAAGCAAAAAAGGAGTAACGAATTTAACTCCAGATAAGCGAGATAAAGCAGAAGAACAAATAAAAGAAATTGAAGCCCGTATTGAAGATACAAAAACAAATATAACTTTAATGCGAAAACTCATTTAAATGGTTATAAAACAAAGAATATTTATTAAAAGCCGAGCTAAACTCGGTTTTTTTATTTTTTAATCATCTACACTCTATTAACCACTTCATCCCACTCCTTCTCATAACCTTCCCTCTCCAAGTAAAACGAAAATGAATTCATCAATTTTTCTTCCCAAAATTCTGCACTTCCTTCCCAAGGAAACTGAAGCCCAGCTTTTTTATCCTGAATTGAAGCACCCACCATGTTCCAAAAAAACTCACTTAAACAAAGTGCATCCTCTTTACTATGTACCTCTCCTGATTTTAAAATCTTCAATACTCTGCTATCATTCAGTTTATTTACATAATACATAGCATACTCTCGCTCCGTATTAAATTTATATATAATCATAATACTTTTTGTTTAATTTTTCAAAAATGATCTATGTTTTTTAACTTCTATATCTTTTTCCATACTAATACTAATAATGAATATATCAAATATATTAAAGTTATTTTATAATTGATTTTCTAAGTCTTATATATTACTATAATGAGCATATATTTTATTTAGTTTATGAAAATAACTATGCAATTTGATACAGATCTACTATCAGAACATAAAAACCTATTCCTAGAGGCAAGGGATTTTCTTCTTTCCTTTGAAAACATAACAGAAACAAAAAAAGACAGAATTACCACCTACTCAAATAATAATGGTGGTATCTGTCATATGAGAACAATGCCATATGGAATTGATTTTGGTTTTTTAAAAGGAGCAAAAATGAGTGATGAGCTTGGCCTCCTTACATGATGAGGAAAAGCCATGAGGGTATTAGCTCTAAAGCAAATGAATACTCAAGCTCTTGAGTATTATATCAAACAAGCGATTCAAATTAATGCAAACAAATAGCAGCCCTCATGAAAAAAATAATTTTCTATCTATCTCTCTGAAGATTATCAATATTTTCTTCTAAAATTAATTCTATTATTTCATTTTTTCTATTATTTCTGCGTTTTCACCGGCACAGTCTATTTTTCACATGTCTAAAATAGTGGTTTTAAACTTCTGAAGATTTTCTATTTTTTCCTCAATTTCTTCAAGCTTACTCTCTACAAAATTTGCCCTGAATTTAGCATCAAAAGTTCCTCCTGACATAGCATCAAATATAATTTTTGCCTCTTTAAGCTTAATTCCTATATCTTTCATATTTACTATAGCCTTCACTCGTTCTAAACATCTTTCATCGTATTCTCTATAATTATTGCTAAACTGATTACTTTTTTGACTTTTTATAAGTCACATCTTTTCATACAGTCGAATAGCATCACGTGTCACTCCTGTTATATTTGATATTTCACCTATTTTCATATTTTTATTAAAGTTTTATATCAATAAATTCTTATTCAAATATTATACTATTTTATCCTTATTATCAAAAAGAGAACTTTAGGCCTATAATATTTTACTTTTATTTTACTGACATTCCCCATTTTTTTAAAAATGCTATTTTACGTGGATGAGGCTTTCCAGTATCCATAAAATGTTGTAGCTCTTCTATCCCTCTATAAAATCACGCAGCTAATCATTTTTTCACAAGAAAATACATAGGATAACCTAATAGTTGTAATTCAGCTGATCCATCCCATATAACTTCTGAAGTATTTTCATCTATTTTCTTTACCGTAATTATACTGGTATATGATATCATAGGTGAAAAATTTGAGTTATTTTTCAGTACAGATTTCACGGTAAGAGATTTATTTTTTTCATCATATGCCGTAATAGTCTCTTCTAGAAAAGATCTCCCCTCCTCTACCGCTCAAATAATGGATTTTCTCCCTATTACTGGAGCGCCTGATACTTTTGTACCTTTTGTAATTTCTTCGGATATTTTAATAGCAGCCATCCATATACTAACGGCAACAAAATCATCACTGAGTACTTTCCAAACTTTATCTACTGGTGAATTTATTGTTATTCTTTGTAATGCGATTTTCATATAAGTATATATTAATAATATAAAGTAACAATGCAATTGTAACTATGGACCATGGTCTATGGTCAAGTTTTTTATATTATTTTCTATTTTTCGAATTTTATCGAATCATCAAAAGAGCCTCTATTTAACTAAAAATAGAGGCTCTTTTGCTTTGAGTTCTCATATCATTTTTTTCAAGACTTCTTTCATCGAACTCTAATTTACTTCTATATATTCAAATGATATTTATATATTATTATATTTTGCAACAGCATTAATAAGAAATTTTACTATTTTTTTAAATTGAACAGCTGTATCAGGTAGTTCTTTCTCAAATGATTTGAATATATTAATACTTTTTTTCGAACCACCTAAGATTGCCATAAGTTTATTCTGAATATCAGTACTTTTAAAATTCTCAATTAATGATTTTTCTAGTTTTTGATATGTGGTAATATCGTCTTCATCAATCAATCAAATTCCATGTAAAAGTTCTCCTGTAGATGTTTCATTATCACCATTAATATCATATTGTTTAAACGTATTGAGAAATGTATTTACTGCATCGTTCATTCATTTATGATCTTTTTCAGGTCAAAAGTAAGATGAAAATATTTCCATTACATGTGGCATAAATTCTGATTCAAGTTCTTTCATTTTGCTACTGAATAATTTTATTACTTCCTCAGAACGTTCATTTTTATACTCTGGATTGTCCATTTGAGTCCAATCAAGATCTATCTCTTGGAAAATATTCATAGATTCTGCCTGAGCAATAAGCTCATCTGTTGAAGATAGCCTCATAGTTGTCTCTGTTTTTATGGGTTCTATTATTAAAGGTTCTTCTGCCTTTAATTTCAAAGCTTTTAATTCTTCATTTTTAAATAATTCATTATTTCAACTTACTCATAATGCTCTTTGAAGTGAAGATAACTGTTCCTTGTTATAATGTATTATTCCGTATTTTTGCTCTTCATATGAATCTAATAGTCATTTTGCTTCTACTTGTGTTAATACACTATTTTCTAGTGCTTTTTTTATTGACTCCCCAAAGTTTGATTGTTCTTTTATTTCATCGGATGAGTAGTCTTTTGTTTCAGGAATATTCTTTCACATAATAGCAACTGTTATATATATAATTCATATTTAGTTTATCATATAATAGGGTAACAGTCAAAAAAGATCATTTTTTTCGATTATATACATATATATTTTCTTCTGTAAACTGTTTATGAGACATTTGTAATGATTTAAGATTTAAGCAACTCCCATTATGAATATCCTTATTGGTTTTTCAATTAATTATTCGCTTTGAACTAGAATGTAAGGAAAAAAATTGACTTTAATCATTATTAATATATAAATGCACTCGCTAAAAATCAAAACACAAACAAAAACATGAGGGAAAATTATGTTACATACAAATGACAAAAAAAAAGGGATTGTATTATTGGACTCTAAGATACCCGTTATTATCTATTTTTTGATCTTTTCACTCATCGTTTACGGCTTGAGTGAAAATGGTTTCTTTGGAGAGTATGGAGAAACATACACTCATGTAATACATCATCCAACTGTGCATTTTTGGATGATGCTTACTGGCTTATGGGTATTTTTCTTACGACTAGGTGCTGAAATTGAAGTTAATGATATTTTAAAAGCTGGACCTCTGATTATTGGTACTATATTAGGAGGTGTAATTGTTCCTCTCATATTAACAACTTCTCTTGCTTACTTTATAGGAGGTATAGGATTAGCTGTAGCATTATATGCATCTGCTGGAAGTATGGCAACTGATGTACCAATGGCAATAGGCTCAGCAAAAATGGCAAAAAATATATCAACTACTGTAATGATAAGTGCACTAACGATGTTAGCTGTTGGTGATGATCTTCTAGGGATTATTTCCATGATTGGATTATTTTCTCAAGGAGTAGAACAGATACAAACCCTCTCTATTCCTGGTTTGCTTGTCCTGATGGTTGCCTATTTTTTTGGTAAATTTAGTCCTGTCATTGTAACAGAACTCAAGGAAGAGGAAGAGAAAGATCAAAAAACATATAAAATAATAGGTCGAAAAACATATGATGTTACTATTCAATCACCGACTTTCTGGGTCACTCTTTGCATCTTTAATACATCCCTTCTAGGCTTTAATGGTATTGAGCCAATTCTAGGTGGGTGTCTTCCGATGATCTTTGCACCTGATAATGTTAAACAGCTAGTAATTGAAAAAACAGAATCACTTGCATTATGGCTATTACTCCCATTTGCTCTTGTAGCAGGGAGTATTAATGTACTCGATCCTCTATCATGGGGAGTATTTACAACCATAGCTCTTGTTGGTGGTTTTGGAGGAAAACTAATTGGTATTTACTTTGGAGGCCTGATTTGTCAAAGATATGTAGATCCTAACTCTGATTACGGTAAAAATAAACTTAATAAAATGTCTCTTTTAAGCATGGCTATTGCCGGGGCCTGCAACGGTACTGTAGCAATAATTTTTGTCTCAGTAGCACAAACAAATGAGTTAATCCCATTAGAAATAGCGGCTCAAATGAAGATTGGTTTTTTACTGACTGTACCATTGTCATATCTCTTAAATAAGACAATTGATACAGTTGAAAACTTTGTTCCTGAAGAAAGAAAATATTCATGAACATAACTATAAACAAGGAGAATACAATATGTATTCTCCTCTTTTTTTTATATAATTTTTATCTATTTCTAGTTTATCTGGGAACATATATATAATACTCTATTACCCCCTTATTCCCTTAAGGTAAGTGAGATCCCTAATTAATAAAAGTTCAAAATAAGTAATAGCATATACCAATTTTTAACTAATTTTAGTACTCTATTGAACCACCAAAAAAGCCTCTATTTAATTAAAAATAGAGACTTTTTTATTTAATTGTTTTATTGGAAAAGATCTTATTTAAATTAAGCTAATTTACTTCAATTAATAACTTCACTATCAGGTACGGCTAATACTACATTTCAATCGCCTTTAACAAATCATGTTACTAAGCACTCAGACATAAATGTACCAATTTGTTTTATAGGGAAATTTATTACCCCAATTATCTGTTTATTTAATAAGTTTTCTTTTGTGTATAAATCAGTAATTTGAGCACTAGATTTTTTAATTCAAATATCTACTCAAAAATCTATTTTTAATTTATAAGCAGCCTTTCTTGCTTCTGGAAAATCATTTACTTCAATAATGGTTCATACTCTTAATTCAACATTCTGAAATTCATCCCAAGATATTTTATTCATCTACTACATTTTAAATTAATATAACTTTATTAGTGTAATATATAAACAATTATGAGAAAATCAAAAAAATCATACTAATAGGAAAAGTAATGATTAAAGTGAGTTCAAGATTGCAAATGGGGTATATACATTTTCCCACTTATTTCAAGGCTCTACTGAACCATCAAAAACTATTCATGTAAATTCATAAGCTGTTTTAATTATTTCATTCTTATTTAAATTGGAAATTACATTTTTTACATTTCATCAGTTCTTTTTTTAAGTAAATACTTCTATAAATCCTACAAAGTCTTTACCAAAAGTTTTCTTGTAAAGCTCATAAAACATATTTTATATTTGACTAATTATTAATTTTGAGTATTTTCTGTCTGCAATCTACTTTTAAAAAGGAGAAAAAAATGCCTGATTTTGTATGGCTTACGCTATTTCTATTATGTATTATAATACCTGCTCTGTCTGCGATATTTTTCTATGGCTGTAGCTGGATGCATGTAACTTTTATTGGAGGAGTATACCAATACTCTGATAATCAAAGTGCCCTTAAATATGCTAAATATTCACTCATTACGATGTGTCTATCAGCATTAATGCTCATATTAATAAGAGTACTCTCCGTATAACTTACGGAGATTTTTTTATGTCTAAAATTAATCATCCCTTCATATATTTCTTTCCCATTTTTATCTTTTAGTCATGTGTATTGCATGAGTTCATAATTTCAGATTTCAACAGAATTATCGAACTCAATTTTGACAATCAAAAAAGCCTCTATTTTTAATTAAATAGAGGCTTTTTTGATTTAAATTTTTTATTGGAGCGAGGGACGAGGTTTGAACTCGCACACCCAAGGGTTGAAGCCTTAGTACACTCACTCTTTTATGTTACCCTCGCTCAGACAGATATTTTGGTAAAAACGACACGCAATCACTCAAATATTTGCAGATGTGAGTATATGAAATATTGATTTTTAGTCAAATTTATTTTTGCTTTTTTTGATTTTGTGGTATCCTGTATATATACCTTAATATTTTCAAGAAAATACTTATGTTTAACTTTGATATAGACAAAATAATAAACAACCTCTACACCGTAATACTCTGAAATATAGAGCTCTATCTCCCAAAATTTATATGAGCCCTGATCATACTTGCCTTTTGAGTCCTTATATCAATTGCGATCCATAAATTTGTAAAATATCTCTTCAAAAAATTTAATATACTAGATATTATTGATAGAATCACCCTCAAGTTTGATGAAGAGCATGATAAAGATAAAAAAGAGTCAGAAAAAACAGCTCCTAAAAAACTCAGCCAAAAGGTAAAAATAGACGAAATCGCGGCAAGATCTATTTCATACTATATATTCCTAGCATTCTTCAGGTTTGCCATCATTGTAATCTGAATCAAAGAAGTAGAAGTATTTCTATGAGACTTACTCGCATACCTCCCGAGCCTTTTCATCTGAGTTATCATCTGATTCTTTGGTATTAGATTTGCAAACTTTGTGTATGATGTTGTCTATCACACTCTCAGCCTAACCAAACAAAAAACAAGTAGAATCATTGCCAGTGGTGCAAAAATAATAATCCTATTTTTTACGCTTATGCTTGTGTTAAACTATACAAAAATAGTTGATACATTTATCATAAATACTATTCTTGTATGATTCATATCAATGCTGACTATCGCTTGAGGACTTGCATTTTGACTCGGTTGAAAACAAATTGCTCATGAAATATTAGAAAGTTTTAGAAAATAAAAAAGATTCCATTAGGAATCTTTTTTATTTTATTAAATAGTTCTTTCATTTACTGTAGATTTCTGTTCCATCCTTTGATGTGATCGCTGGAAATATGACATCACAATTTCTCAATGAAGCATTGAAGTCTAAGAAATTTCCACAAGGACAGCTATTACAAACAGCATTTCAGAAAAACGTTGTTCATCAATCATAAACACAACTATTTGAAACCTCTTTAGGAACGCATATATTTTTGCTATTATTACTCTCTTTACAATAGTAACCAGAAGAACAGTTTGAATCACTTTGACAAATGGTATCCAAGATTGGACAACCATTATTTTCTTGTGCTCAGTTGATAAGTGGACAACTATCTAAAATATCACTGACTCCATCACCATCACTATCGGTATTTATATCTCCTAAATCTTTTACAAGAATTCAAACACTGGCATATCAAATTTTTCAATCCTTATCAGTTACTTGTAATATAACGGTATATGATCATTCATTTATGAAAATATAATTTACATTTTCTCCAAATCAGCCACCTCCATCTCAATAATTCCATTCATATGAATATGGTCATTCTCATCATGACACCAATCATTCTAAATCTATATTTAATGGACCAGGTCAGAATATAGGATTCACATCTATCGTTACATTTAACGAATTATTATCTGATCATATATCACTACCTGATCATGTGTTATTCTCAGCTCATGTATTATTATCTTGATTATCGAGTCCAATACTCAACATATTATAAACTTCTCAAGTATTCCCACAGTTATCAACTACCCTTAAAAACACTTTCCAAGTTCAAGAACTCAGAAATCTATAATTATCAAGGTACTCTCAATATTTTTTTATCTCTTCTCCAGTAGTTTCATTATAAAACCTCCAAATGTATCATTGGCTGCTGATCCCTGCATCACATACTCATCAAATCTCAGATGTGAAATCATAAGTGTTATTTGTATTACTCAGAGATGATAGTTCACAACTGGTGTCTCACTGAGAACAAGTTTGATCATAAATGTTCATCTCAAGGGCCAATGTGTTTCTTTGTATATCAATACAACTATTTGCTTGAAGAGCTACAAATGCTATATGTAAAAACTCTTCTTTTGTGATATGCTTTTTTGGTCTAATTTTACCGTTTGTTTTTTCTAATAATTTAAAAATCTTTTCATTTCATGATGTATCATAACTCACGACTTCATACTCTAATGCTTTTCTGAGATCTGGGTAAAATGAATTCACACTTCCATCTCCATTTATTGGAAATACATCATCTGCAATACTTTCAGTTATTAATCCATTTGCTATCTCAATTCTGATAGCTTCTGCCTCACTGTTTGATAATATATTCGATGATCTCAGGACAACTGCTATGGACTCTTCTAAAGTGATATTATTTTGTGGACAGAATGGCCTCTCTCATTCTTTATTTGTTCCATTATCACAAGTAGTTCATGGATGGTATCAACTTACATATCAATTATCATTTGCATCTGCAATACAATAAAAATACTTGTTTTGTTCATTAATATCAAAATAAACATCTTTCCCAGAATATGTATCCACCAATTCCTGAACGGTATATGGTTTAATACATTTTTTACAACTTACTTCCGTTAAGATTCATACAAATTCTTCACGAGTTAATAATTGATATGGGTTAAATTTCCCACTTGAATCTGGAGTAATGATTCACTTATCATACAAGGTCTGTAGATCTTCTAGATATTTATAATTTGTACCTATATCCGAAAAAATATTTTCTACTTTCACCTCTCAAGCAAAACTCGCTCAAAAAGACAGTAGGAAACAGAGAAGTAATAGAATAAGTTTTTTTAACATCTTCGGAAAAATTAATACCTAAATAAAATTGGTTTTTCCACTTTTAGAGCGGTAATAAAACATGAAATTAGTAATCTAACACTTAAAACCGTTTTCTAAAAATGGAAAAACCAATTTTATTTAGGTATTAACTGACAGCATACATTACGATTCAAGCAGCCACTGATACGTTTAGTGACTCCTTTTTTCATCTCATTGGTATAATAATTATTTTATCAGATAAGTCTAACAATTCTTTACTGACTCCATTGATTTCGTTTCACATAATTAAAACAACCTTTTCTTCTGATTCATGAAAAAGTTCTGTATAATCTACACTCCTCTCATCTAGCTCAACAGAGTAGATTTTATATCCATCATTTTTTAATTTTTTTATTACTTCTTTTACATCCGCATAATACTCCCAATCTATAAAATTCTGTGCTCCAAGCGCAGTTTTACTAATATCATTTCTCGGTGGACATGGAGTATGCCCCGTTAAAATAACCTTTTCAAATCAGGCACCATCTGAGTTCCTAAAAATAGCTCCCACATTTTGCATTGAACGAATTGATTCAAGAAGAATTATTTTAGACATGTTTATATTATTTTTTAAATAGAAATTTTCACTATGATTTTTATACCTTTTTTTTTGTACTTTTCAACTCATTTATCAAGTTTTTCAATATAAAACTTCATTTATTATCAAATAATGATATACTCAGCTAAGTATTCGATATAAAAAAAAGTAATGGACTATCAAGTAATAATTATATCTCTCATAATCATATATATTATATGATTTATTTCTTTAAAACTTCTGAGAAAAAAAGAGGATTTTAAAAGGACCCTAAAGCTCACTTTTCTCAAAGTTACCCTTCCAAAAAAAACAAGTGATCTTGATGAGAAGCAAGATACAGCAAAAGATTTCAAAGAAATGATCTCTATTATGGAACAGTTATTTTCATCTCTGAAAAGTATCTACTCAGGAAAAATATTAAAAAAAATACTCTGACAAGATATTCTCAGTTTTGAATACATCGCTCACAAATGAGAAATACTTTTCTTTGTTGTTATCCCAAAAAACTATAAACACCTTGTAGAAAAACAAATCAACTGATTCTTTTCAGATGCTATTATAGAAGAAACAACAGAAGTGAATATCTTTAAAAATAGAAAGTATCACAAAGGAACCTACCTCAATGCTGCAAAAGCATTTTTCTACCCTATTAAAACGTATCAAAAACTTGAATCAGATCCGATAAATAATATAACCAATGCATTTTCAAAGCTAGAAGAAGATGAGTCAGCAGCTATACAAATCGTCCTCAAACCAATAGATGATGATTGGCAATCAGATTGTACAAAGGTATCAAGCAGCATGATGAAATGAAAGAAGGCCTGAATGAGTTTGAATCCTTTTAAGCTTATAATATGGATACTCGGAGTGATATTCTCTTCTACTGACGAAGATTCAACCCCAACAAATAATGAAGGTGAAACATCAGCACTCACACAAGAAAGAGCAAAGACAGTAGATGAAAAATGAGATAAGACAGGTTTTGAAGTCATTATCAGAGTTATTGCAACATGAAATGATAGTCATATGGTTGATACAGAGCTTACTAATATAGTCTCTGCTTTTTCACAGTTCTCTTATCCAGACTTTAATAAATTTTCTTCTACCCTGAATCACAAGAAAAAGATTCTCATAAAAAACTATATCTATAGATATTTTAAAAAACCATTTTATTTGAAAAAAATGATTTTAAATACAGAAGAGTTGGCTTCTCTATTTCACTTACCTCACATCAAATATAATAAAACTCCAGAGATAAAGTGGCAAAACTTCAAAATCGTAAAAGCTCCAAATGATATACCAAAAGAATGACTTCTTCTCTGACACAATATATATAGAGGTATAAAAAAAGAAATCAAAATAAAAACAGAAGATAGATTTAGGCATTTTTATGTAATCTGACAAACCGGAACCTGAAAATCAAGTATCATGCAAGTTATGGGAAGGCAAGATCTCGCAAACGGAGAATGAATGGCTGTCATTGATCCACATGGAGATTTAGTGAAAGACCTCATCCCATTTATCCCAAGAGAAAGAGCTGATGATGTGATCCTTTTTGATCCTTCTGATACAGATAGACCTATGGGACTGAATCTTCTTGAATGTAATTCTCCAGAAGAAATGGACCTTGTTGCGGCTGATGCACTGAATATAATGATCAAGCTATTCTGAAACGAGATCTTTGGTCCAAGGCTTCAAGATTACTTCAGAAACTGAGTCCTTGCTCTCATGGAATTCCAATGAGGTTGAGCAATTACAGATATAGTAAGACTCTTTACAGATAAAGAATTTCAAAAATCTCGCGTCACACAAATAAAAAATCCTATCGTAAAAGCATGGTGGGAGCAAACATATGCGAGTATGGGAGAAAAAGAAAAACAAGAAATGATCCCATATTTCTCTGCAAAATTTGGTTGATTCATAACCAATACCATGATGAGAAATATCATCGGTCAAACAACAAGTAGTTTTGACATCTATGATATCATGCAAAATAAAAAAGTTCTTATGGTAAACTTGAGTAAATGAATCCTGTGAGATTTGAACTCAGAACTTCTTTGATTGATATTGGTAAGTAAGATACAAATTGCGGCCATGAGAAGACAAAATCTTGAAAAAGAAGAAAGAAGTGACTTCTTTATGTATATTGATGAATTTCAGAACTATATAACTCCAAGTATAGAATCAATCCTATCAGAGGCCAGAAAATACCGTCTGTGAATGGTTCTAGCCCATCAATATCTCTGACAATTAGAAAAATCTGATGCGCTTACAAAATCAAACCTAAATCTCAAACAAGCAATTTTCGGGAATGTATGAAGTATTATGAGTTACAAAATCTGACCAGAAGATTGAGAGTTCATGGAAAAATACTATGCTCCAACTTTTTCAAATCAAGACCTGGTAAATATGGATAAATTTAAAGCAGTGATGAAATTATCAGTTGATAATCAACCAACCACTCCTTTCTCAATTATTCCTGTAAATCCTTATCTGGAAACATGAGATCCAAAACTATCAAAAGCATTTACAGAACTATCTAGACTGAAATATGGAAGAGATAAAGCATTTGTAAGTAAAGAAATAGAATATAGAATTTGAGTGATGTAAAAAGAGACACGATATATCGTGTCTCTTTTTTTGTTTTATGATTGATGAAAAAATAATATCATTTCCATATCATCATAATTTTCTTCTTCATTGAATACTCTTATTAATTGCTCCTCTGCATCGTTTAGGAATGTATGAATGCTTATATTTGTGGTCATTTATTTAGTGTTATTAATCTTTGATACAACGAACTGAAAACCCATATGACTTACCATAGGTACTACGCAAAACGAGAGAAAGATTCCAACGGAAGCTTCTAAAATATGCAGAAGCCCCATCTAGTGTGCTTAACCATATATAAGCATGATTCCCTCTATGGCTAAATGTAGCCCCATCAGTATTACGGAAGCCAGCAAGAGGAAGTCACAATGCTTGGATAAGATTATTTCAAGTTGTTTTAGCATTATATCAACTCCATCATAAACCGTCACATAACCATCAATCTACAGTATTTCTACAATTTGTTCATCCATTTAGAGTAGTTTCAAGGATCTCCCATTCCGCATCACTTGGAACATGATATCCTTGTCCACAAACTAAGTTTGTGTCATCAGCATCTATATCGTTGTCATTATCAGTATCTAAATTATCCCAGCTATAAAATTTTCACCATATATTATCTACTGCAGTATCTGAATTTGTATTTGTTCCAGTAAACCATGCATTAGCCTTTACGTTACTTGCCATAAGTGCATCTCATATAGCACATGTAGCAACAACATTTCCATCATAATCATAACAAAGATTTATAGTCCCATCACTTCAATTATCTTGTTTTCACCACTCAACCCCAGTTCACAACGTAGAGTTACATCATGCCCATACTTGTGATCCAATTGTAATATCATCAATATCACAATTAGTATCTTGCCCCCTCCATCATGGTAAGACTACTACTACTACTACTACTACTACTTCCTCTTCTGGTTCACTTACACTTTGTACAGTCTTTCATGAAGTAATACTTTTTGCAAAATTTTCTGCAGTTGCATCATCAAGCTCTGTTACCTTTAAATAAAGTCCATAATTCAGTTCAGATTCGCCTTCATAAGCAGTCTTAAGTGCCAGTCAAAAATTCAGGTAATTTGCTTCGAGATTAGATGAGTTAAGAGTCACTCATGAATAACTCAATGGAGATACTTGAAAATTTAATATTTTATCATTTAATGAAAAATCTACTGCAAGGTCAAGTATTGCTGAAGATGTATGAAGTCATGGAACTCAGTAATACGTAGCATTATCTGCTAATAGATACAATCAATTATAACTTCATTTCACGTATGGTGAAGTTGATTCTGCATAACTAGTAGTTGTAATACTATTTTGTGCAAGTTCAAAATCATACTTTAATTCATATTCTTTCCTACTTAATGTCGTTGCATATTTCATAGTTTCCCCTGTTTTTGGATCAAGTGGAAGCTTAGAAAGTCTTTCAACTTGTCTTTGTACATCAGCATTCATTTCTCATGTCTTCCATAATGTAACGGTCCCTCATGATGCCGTTACATCTACTGAGTTTCATGGAAACGGATATTTTCCTGTTTTTAAAGCAAAAAACTCAAGTACTTTTTCAGTATTTTTTATATCTGAAATTCTTGCACTATTTCTTGCGTGTTTACTATATCATTGGAGTGAGATAAAAGCTATCGTTCAAAGAATAACGAGTATAGTAATTACAACTATTAATTCTACCAAAGTAAAAGCTTTGTTTTTTGTCTGTTGCATAAAATACAATTAAGGAGGATAATGTAGGAAATTATATTTTTTTCAACATTGAAGTCAACAGAATTTTATAGCATATACATGAAGAATATTTTAAAAATTTTCTAACTTATATTCCCCTCCATCATCATCTATTAGAATAATATTTTCTCACTCTTTCACAACTTTTAAAATATCTAAAAAGGTCCTAAATAATATTTTTCTTTCTTTTGTTTTTGGATTATATGAAATAACCAAATTTTGAGTTTCTTTTTCAAGTCATAAATTTTGTAACCTTTTTTTCTCATCAGAATTGATAATCCCAATGTATGAATCCTCAAGATACACGAAGTCTTGAAAAAATGTGAAATAATTAAGGCTATTATCTCGTATTGAATAAATAAATGTTCCCTTATCAGTAACCATTAAAAATTCAAAATTATTTCATCATTCTTTAACATATACAACGGGAATTTTTAAAGATATAGGATACAGAGACTTATTTACTATGTTATATAAGCTTTTATTCGTTCCCATTTGTAAATATATGTAATCTGAACTTCATGACACTTCTTGTAAAAGAATATCTTTCTTTTTTTCTATATCAAAAGATCCCACTTTATTTTCTCCCAAATATAAATCTAAAACTCCATTATTCTCAAGAAAAGAATATTCTCTTCCGTCTTGAAAAGAAAAGAAAGCATATGATCCTCTTTTTTTCTTAATTTGCTCTATCTTTTCTATTTTTGTTAATTCTACAATTTCGGATAACTCTTGTTTTTCCAAAGTAATTTCTTTTTCTAAGATTACTTCTAAACTTACCTTCTCTCTTCATTCAAAAATAAGTTCTGAATTATGTAAGAGGTATCCATCTTTTATAACAGAAATATTGTAATCAAAAGGTGAAATCTCTTTTAAAGAACACTCTTGTTCAGGACATTCAAAAGAAAATGTTTTATGAATTTTTTCAGACTGTAGTTCTACTCTATAATCTCATACATTTGATATAATTTTTATTTCTACAAGTTTATACACAAAAAAATACTGATAAAAAATATATCACGTGATAAAAAATAGAAACAAAATAAGAATTCATAATATCCTATTACTCAAGAGTTGAAAAATTATAAAATATAAGGTCAAAAAAATTATATCCAATATCTATAATTTGCAATTTAATCTTTTTTAAATAGTTTTGTATACAGTAAAACTTAATAATAATAATAGACTTCAATGATTATAGACTGAAAACAAATTGCATCAAACATATATGAAGAAATAAAAAAAGAGGTAAGTTGAATGAAAACAAAACCGACTTTAGGAGTTATTCTTGTATGAGAAAATAGCCCAAGTTTGAGATATATTAATGAAAAGAAAAAATGGGCAGAATACCTATGAATTAACTTCGAGTTAAAAATATTTAAAGATAATATAACCGAAGAAGAGATTTTATCACAAATTGAATATTTTAATAATAACGAAAGTATTAGTTGATATATGGTTCAACTTCCTCTTCCAAATCATATTAATGAAAAAAAACTGATTGCATCTATTTCTCCGAAAAAAGATGTCGATGGCTTTCATCCAGAAAACGTATGAAAAGTTCTTATATGAGACACCTCTTGATTTGTATCATGTACTCCTGCATGAATCATGAATATTTTTAAAAGTATATGAGAAAACTTAGAATGAAAAGTCGTTACAGTAATAGGAAAAAGTAATATAGTTTGAAAACCTCTTGTTGCACTTCTCATGAACGCGTGAGCAACTGTCATTTCATGTAATAGTAAAACAAAAAACACGAGTGAACATACCCTCAGATCTGATATCGTTATTGTAGCAACATGAATACCACAGCTATTAAAAGAAAATATGCTCAAAAAATGAAGCACTATTATAGATGTATGATTTACTGTCATAGATGGTAAAATACACTGAGATACTGATTTTGAAAATATAGAAAAAGCATGACATACAATAACTCCAGTTCCTGGCTGAGTATGAGCACTTACAGTAGCAATGCTCATGAGTAATACTTTGCAAGCAGAACAATTAAAATAATTATCCATGAAAGACTACAAAATTATCATCTCATCTTTTCTTATCTGTATATCATTTTTTCTTTGATACAGTTATTGAAAACAAGAACAACAAAGTGTAAACAGTGTAGTAATTCCTAGTGAAACAAAACCATGAAATCAAAACTCATAATATATCCTGCTATACTCATGCTCATGGTATGAATCCCAACCCTGCGATATTATCTCAGTACCCCTTGAGAAAACGCTTGTGTATTAGATTATGTTGATAACCTAGAAGAAAGTAATTATAGATGATATATGTATGATATAGACTGAGTCAAACATCTCGAGGCTTGAAATTCACGACTTGTGAATAGTCTCGAACCATACAAAATAGGGATATCAAATTGATGTATTATGGCAAGTAACAATCTCTTTAATGATTTAAATAATACATTTTACTGTACTATTACATATATGATTAAACATGCTCCAATTCCTGAAAAGCTGAAACAGCCTCTTGAGATTCTGAAATGAGAATAAATTCCAAGATACATTTATAATTTTTACACGTTAATATATCCAATATGAAAAAATATATCCACATAGATACAAATATTCTTCTTATTATAACTATACTTGTTTCTACTCTTTCAATTATATGGTCAATTGCCTTCTACAGTAAACAAGTATCCATAGAAGTGAGTAATACAATTATGGAGAATGAATATAAAGAAATATGAGGAAAAGATAACTATACCATACTAAAAGAGCTTCAAAAAGAAGAAATGGTCAAATATATTCATCAGCTCAAAAAAGAAAACCCTGAACATATATATAATATCAGACAAAAATCAATCAAAGAAGTCAGTAATCAAGCAAATATGCTCAATTGGAGAGATCTTTTAGAGTTAAAGTCAGGATCATATATCAAATGAAATTCTTGAGCTCTTCTCACATTCATTGAATTTTCTGATCTTGAATGTCCATATTGTATTAGTTACCACAATAATGGAACAATAGATAGTACTCTAAACGAGTTTAATGACGATGTAAACTATATCTTCAAGAACTTCCCTCTCCCAATACATAAAAATTCAGAAAAAGAAGCACTTGCCTGAAAATGTATTGAAAAACTCAGTAATGGTGAAAATTATCTCAGCTATATTGATTCTGTTTTCTCAAATACTCTATGAGGTGGTGAATGATATGATTTAGAAAATATAGCTACAATTGTAAAAGACTTTAACATAGAAGAAAAAAGCTTTGATGATTGTTACAGTAATGAAAGCAACTTAGAACTTGTAAAAACAGAGTTTGAGCAATGAAGAAAATTTTGAATAAATTCAACTCCTTCAAGTGTTATTATCAATAATACAACAGGTGAATTCATCGTATTATCATGATCAGTAGAGCAAAAAGAATTGGAAGATACTATAAATATTCTTAAAAAGTAAAAAAGTAAGAAAAAACTTTGACTTCCTCCTTTTTTTTCATAATATATGCCTCGCAAGTTTAAGAAATAAATATTTGCGGGCATAGCTCAATTGGCTAGAGCATCTGCCTTCCAAGCAGAGGGTTGTGAGTTCGAGTCTCATTGCCCGCTCCATTTCTAAACTTCACAAAAAGTGGTTAAAGCTTGATATTAACAAACTTTAGCCTCTTTTTTAAAATTTTTTCGGGTGTATAGCTCAGTTGGTTAGAGCGCACGACTGATAATCGTGAGGTCCCTGGTTCAACTCCAGGTACACCCACCATTTTTACACAAAAAACAATAAAAACAATTTCGGAAATTGGCGCAATCGGCTAGCGCACACGCTTTGGGAGCGTGGGGTTGTGAGTTCGAGTCTCACATTTCCGACCAATTTGAAAATAAAAAGAAAAAGACAACTTAATCATTGATGAGTTGTCTTTTTTGTTTTATATATTAAATATATAACTTTTTTTTCTTGATTTTCTTTTGCGCAGAATTGATTTTATATGAGAAATGATATCATAAATTTTATGTCTGATTATTCTTCTTTCCCTAATATTACTAAATAGATATATAATACTTTTCCTTATTTTAATAACATATTTAATTTTTGATCCAGGTACAAGGAATAATATAGCAACTATTAAAATAAATACTCAAACGAAAAGTGAAAATGGAAATATTGGAAGAATAATAAATAATAATGCGATAGGCAACATAAAAATACTCAAAAAAAATCTTATATAAGAATGGATTTGTACTTTTTGCCTCACGTATTTAAAAATATTGTATTCCATGAAATAATAATTTGAATTTATATAATAGTACTATATTACCATATTTATTATCTGTTTACAATAAACTATCCTCAATTATATTTTTTTCAATCTCAGTTCTAATCCTGTTCACTACATCCGACCAGATAAAAACAAAAAAAAGCATAATAAATTTATTTATTGTGCTTTTTTTGATGGTTTATAGTTATAGCATTGAGAGACTTGAATATCAAAGCTATAGTGGAAATAAAATTGAAATTGAAACATAAATAAGTTTAATGGTATTAAGCGATATTTTTTAATTGTATGCTATGAAGATTATTACTGCAAAAATAGAACACTTAAACATGATTCAAAAGTTAAGTAAAAAGTTAATCTTAGATGACTATAATAACTATGATAAAAGTATAGATGTAGATCGGAGTCATAGTGAGAAATGAACTGTTTTTTTTAAAGAATGAATTGAAGATCATAAAAATATTATATATTTAGCAATGGATGGTGAAAAAGCAGTTTGATATATTTACTGAGGTATTCATTTATCATCATCATGGAGAACATGATGAACACATATAGCAAAACTATATAATTTTTTTGTAGATGAAGATTACCGTTCTCACTGACTAGGTTCTCAATTGTATGCAAAATTTAAAAAATGGTCTACAAATCAACAAGTTGAAGCTATTTCAGTAGTAGCAAGTGCTACAAATGAACAAGTTATAAAGTTATATAAAAAATATTGATTTAAGGAATACACTCTGACGTTAGAATACCCTCTTAAATAATAGCAGTAATATTGTTCACTACTATCAACCATTTAAATAATGAAAAGAAAAAGACAATTCATCTACGATGAGTTGTCTTTTTTTGATTTTTCGATTAGCTTATTTTATCCAATGTCTTTTTATACTGCTCTAGCATAAATTTATAATATTTCTTTTTATTTTTAGATTCACATGATGCAATAGCATCAAAATATGCTTGCTTATTCGATGAAAATACTATCATAGGAAAAAAGGTATTTTGTAATAATATTTTATTCATAATAAATCTTCCCGTTCTTCCATTCCCATTTTCAAATGGATGAATTTGTTCATATTTTAAATGAAAATCAAATGCAAGCTGTAATGGAAATACTATTTTTTTATTTTCTTTGTATGAATAAATAAGACTATTAATTTCTGTTGATACATTTTCTGGAGACGTTGTTAAACTGTTATTTACAATGTTAGAAACTTTTTTAAATCATCTTGGGTATTTTTCTCACGTCTCTTGCAATAAGTTTTTTGTTAATATATGGTATAACTTTTTAATATTTAATTCATTAAAGAGAAAGCCATTTTTTATAAAGCTCCAAGATTTAATTGAGTTTTCAACTTCTAATATTTCATTTTTTACCTTATACCTATATTTTTTATTTTCAATAATTCTTTCTACCTCTTCTTCTGGTATTCTGCTCCCTTCTATGTTATTTGAATTATATATAAACTTCTTTGGAAAACCATATTCTAACCAAGCTTGAATATGTAATCAAGTTCAAACTATTTCTATATCACCCATAATATTATTTTCTTGAATACACGAAAGAATCTCTACGTTATTACTCAATAGCTTTGATCGAAATACAACATCTTCTAATAAGTCATTATTATAAATGTCTATAGAAAAATCTTTATAGCCTTGTGATTCATAGATAAACCTACATTCTTTTTCTGTAAGCTGAACAATATTATTTTTTGTAATTTTCTCTCATTCTATTTTCACTAGAAATTTCTTTCAAAATCCTTTTTTAGCTAAAAATAATCAAGAATCTTTTTTTTCAATATACATAATATAAATAATATAAATATAATTATATTTTAGGTACCCATATACTAACACTTTTAAGATGAAAAGTCAAATTATTTTTGATAATACTATAGAATTATTCCCTTAAAGTAGGGATAAACTATTAGGAGCCTAAAATACTATACTTTTAGCTAATATCCCCCTTCGAACTCCTCAATTTCAGTTCTAATCTTGTTCGCTATCCTCTACCAATTTGAAAATAAAAGAAAATACTACTCTCCATCAACCATTTCTATCTTTAAGTCATCATTATATACAATCCCCGATGTCATCTTTGGTGGACTATACATTCCAAAGTGTGCTTGAGCTAATCTATTTTTTATATTTCAAATATTTGCATGTGATACGAGTTCTCAATTCTGCCATACTTTTGCATAAGAATTATCCGAAAAATCTAGATATACTTTTAACTCTACCCATTCTTTTTGAGGAAACTTTATAGATGATGTTTGAAAAATATACTCTTTTTCTCATCTATCTGTTGTATGCATTAAATGAACAAATCAATCATGACTCAAATTTACGAGTACTGTTCTTTTCCATCTATCTGATTCATCATCAGTAAAAGTTGCAAAACTAAACCAGTCATTTTCTCATCAATCATGACTTGTATTTAAGTCCATATCTAACCACACCCAAAAAGTAACATATACAGGAGATTCTAATATACCTCATTCAGTTTTATTAAATTGTATCGTTGGATATCCCCTATGATTATTATTAGTCATAGTCGTTGAAGTAGGATTCTCTCATTTTATCCAAGCTTTGTGCGAAAACTTACCAGAGTGAACAATCGATTCTGATAATTCATGAAATGTTGTATTTTTATATGATTGAGGAGTAATATAAAATCATTTAAAATCATCAACACTTTCAAAAGATGTACTAAATATTTTCTTTTCTTGTGTTGAACTCGTATCATAATTATTTATTGGGTGTTCCTCGTTAATATTTGTAAATACATAAAAGAACAACCCTAAAAACAAAGTGAAAATTATTATATTTTTTTTATTCATTATACATGGTAAGTTATAAGTAAATGAATACTAAAGCTTTACTAACTATTTACAAATTTAATTTTTCACATCAATTCTCTACTGTTCACGGTAATTGGCCGATAATATAGATTAATAACTTGTGATTGATTCTTTCTTAAATTCAAATGATTTATAAGTTGTCAGTTCTAATTCTATTCACGACACTCGTGAAACTTAATACAATTAAAAGAAAAAGACAACATCATCTATGATGAGTTGCCTTTTTTGGTTATTGAAAGTGGAAAAAGTTACACTTCCGATTTTTGTAGTTTCAGAGGTCCTCCAAGAGCCTCTAATGGATGAAGAACATCAGAAAAATTCATATTAAACTGAGCACATATATAGTCACATGCACCAGTATAATTGTGAGGATCAAGATCCGATGGTATTACTAAATTCGTAACTGGTGATTTCTCATCATTTTCTAAACGAATCAATATATCATTTTGTTGAATTTTTCCTGATGACATATCAGAAACAACTGCTTTTGCATGAACTTGAATCCATTCATGAACATCTTCTCGATTATCCCCTTTCTTAACAGCAGAAGCTAAAATATCTTCAGTAACCAGAAATGGAAGCATATGTTCCAATCGTTTCCCAATCACAAATTCAAAAACATTAAAACCTTCCATAAGCTCTACAGCAAGACGTAAACAAGCATCTGTTAACAAAAATGCTTCATTCATGTAAATCCTTCTTCCTGCAGAATCATCCAAGGTTCTTTCGAGCCCCTGAGTTCGAGCTGTTTCATGAGCTATTGCAGCAAAATATGAAACAATTCGTCCAAGTGAATTCAACCGTTCAAACATCATAGGATTTTGCTTCCAAGGCATAGCTGATGAACCAACTTGATTTTTCTTACGAGGTTCTCCTATTTCCCCAGTTCTTGCTAAATGACGTATATCTGTTGCCATCTTTCCAAGATTAGTACAAATACGTGATAAGATATCAAGAATTTTAATATCCCAAGAACGTGGAGCCGTCTGAGCAACAGCAAGTTTTGTAATAGATTTACCAAGTTTTTGAGAAAGTTTGGATTCAAACTCCTGTATAAATCCTTCTGAATCATCTCCACCATACATTTTCAAAAGTGCTTCATAAGTCCCCGTAGCACCTCGAACTCCTTTTAAACAATTGCTTTCCAATAACTGATTTAAATCTTGAAAATCTTCAATGAGTGGCCCTGTCCAAACAGCGAGACGTTTTCCAAAAGTGACAGCTGCTGCAGGTTGTAGATGTGTTTCTCCAAGCATAGCAAGAGATTTATATCGAAGAATTTGCTTAAAAGCTGAATCGATGACAGTTCCTAAAGTCCTTAATACATGAATCATCCATTCATCCTGCTGAAGTATTTCAGCATTTGAAACAGCATCTTCAGAAGTCATTCCAAGATGAATAGTTTGCCCTAATTCTGGAACTAAATATTTCGTAATATATGTAATATGAGCTTTTACATCATGTTTTAACTCACGTTCAATTTCACGAATTTTATCCCAATCAAACTCGAAGAGCTTATCCTTAAATTTTTGAATAGCTTCTGAACTTGGTGGTTTTTGTAACAGCCCCATTTCTATTTGAGTTTCCAAAGTCGAAAGCCAAACCCGTCTAGCACATGACCAACGAAATGTTTCACCAGCCAACAGTTTTGCTTCTTGAGAACAATAACGTCCTTTTAAAGCAGATTCCCATTCATTAAGATTGGGAAGTTTTTTAGAAAGTAATGGAATAATTTGTTCCATTATTTCAGCTTGCTGAACACCTGAAAGTATAATATCTTTCGGAAATAAATCCATAATCTCTTTTGCAAAAGTAGTAGCTTCTTCATGATTACTACCAAGCATTTCAACAATATTTAATGTAGTCATAATTCTTTCACTCCTCTAGTATACGAAATTTGACCAGAATATTTATATATAAATATTCTGGAAAGTCAATGTTATTTCCTAGAACCTACCACAAAATACAACTTTCAAAAAAATTAACTTCAGTTTTAATCATATCTATTATGACAAAGCAATATTCATTGTTAACTTTTAATAGAAATACACTGTTATCTATTCGTTATTTGTATGTAGCAAAACTTCGTAAGGATTAAGGGTAACTAGTAATAATAGAGAAAGCCCATTGTGAATACTCCTAATACAAAAACTTTACAGTATAGTTTTGGCATCATCTAACACTTTAGAAAGAGAAATCTTTCAGGAGAAACTGAAAATATAAAGATGCGTTTTGTTGATCATCTGAATATATGGCAGCACTCTCCGAAAATGCCCATTGCTAACGATTGGGGCTTTTTTATTAGTGATTTCACTTACTCAAGCTCCATATGAAATGAAAACTTGAGCCCCTATAAAAGACACACTCAAACACCTGAATAAAGTTGTCTTTTTTATTAAATTAATATAATAAATAGAAGTAATATCATATAAATTTCCCACCATGAACGTACACGAAAAAATAAATTATATAGAATTCCCTTCTCAAAATATCAAAAAAACAAAAGGTTTTTTTGAATCTGTTTTTAATTGGTCATTTGAAAATTTCTGACCAGATTACATTGCTTTTTCTAACGAGTGAATCAATGGATGATTCTATAAATCAGATCAATGTACAAGTACAAAAAATTGAGCTTGTCTTATAGTATTTTTTAGTAATGACATTCTCTCAACTCAATCAAAAATTGAGAAAGCTGGAGGTACAATTATAAAGCCTTTATTCACATTCCCCTGAGGATCTCGTTTTCATTTTACTGACACAAATAATAACGAATATGGTGTCTGGACAGATAAGTCATAAAGCCCCCTCTTGTAAAACCTCTCATTTTTCATATAATATGTAGATTCACAGCATTATTTTTTCATGCTTTTATTATGAGGAAAACTATCGCAAGCATACTTCTTTTTCTATTCCTTCCTATACAGGCATCATCTTTTTCAGATATTGAAAACTCTTGGTACCAATCATCTATTATACAGCTCAAAAATGATGGTATTGTAAATGGTTTTGATGATGGAAATTTTCATCCAAACAACAATATTACTCGAGCTGAAATACTCGCTATTATTCTCAATAGTTCAAAAACAGAAATCAAGGAGAATATAGGAGGTTCATGTTTTCCTGATCTACAAAAAGATTGGTGGTATATAAAATATATTTGTCATGCTCATAAAAATGATATCACACATGGATACTCTGATGGAACATTTAGACCAAATGGAAATGTATCAGTACTAGAAGTATTAGCCCTTACTATGAAAACTTTTGATATTGAGGTTCCAGAAATAAAGACGTGAGAACAATGGTATGATAGATATATTGAGTTTGCTCATGAAAATAAAATTATCCCAAAAAATGCATATACTATAAATACCCAAGCTAAACGTGGACAAGCAACACAAATTATTACGCGTATACAAAGTTTACAACAAGGACAAGTACTCAACTACAATAGTCTAGGATGTACAAGTCCTCAAGACCTTCAAGATACAAATTTTTTATCTATCAATAATAAGAGTAGGTCCTACCTGCTTAGTCTTCCAAAAAATTATGATGCATCAAAGCCATACCCTCTTGTTATTGGTTTGCATGGAAGAACAAACAGCAATACTATGGTTCGAGACTATATGTGACTCTGAGGTGGAAAATGGGAAAAAAACTCATCAAATGAAGTCATTACAGCCTACCCCGCATGACTTTGATCTGGTCCATACACCTGGCATGAAGCTGAGAGTATAGATTTCATTGACGCTATGTTATCAGAAGTATCAAGTTCGCTCTGTATTGATAAGAGTCAAGTACACATAGTATGACACTCTCTTGGAGCATACTTTTCTAATAAACTTTCATGTCTTAGGTGAGACGTAATTGCTACTATGACAGCAGTGGCATGAGGATGATATAAGTCTGAATGTAACTGACCCGTTGCCAGCCTAATACTTCACAACAAAGCTGATAATCTAGTCCCATATTCTGATGGGCAAAATGCTCTCAAAATCAGAAAGGAGATCAATACCTGTACTTGAGCAGCAGAAAATATCAACATATCTGGTTTAAACTGTCAGATCTGGAATCAATGTAGTAATTGAAACCCAGTAGCGTTTTGTGCAGAATACTCAACCTATTGAAACACTCCCCATAGCCGGCCTATCCAATGAGCAAAGTGAATTTATAAATTTATTGATATAGTGAAGTAAAAAAAGCTTACAAAATGTAAGCTTTTTTTATTTATAAATAATTTAAGTATGACTTCCTTTTTGTAAGTTCCATAGCTTTTTATAGACTCCACAAGTTTTAAGTAATTCAGTATGAGATCATTCTTCTATCACCTTTCCTTGATCAAGAACAACTATCTTATCAAAATCAATAATTGTAGAAAGACGATGAGCTATAACAATAGTTGTTCTTCCCTCTTGAGATATAGACTTAATAGCATCTTGAATCATTTTCTCTGATTTCGTATCAAGAGAAGCAGTTGCTTCATCAAAAAGTAAAATTGGAGGATTTTTCAAGAGCATACGAGCAATAGCGACACGTTGTTTTTCACCTCCTGAAAGTTTTACTCCACGTTCTCCTACTGGTGTTTCATATCACTGAGGTAAATCCATGATGAAGTCATGAATATGAGCAAGTTTTGCAGCAGCTATCACCTCTTCTTTGCTTGCATCATTTTTCCCGTATCAAATATTATTAAAAATAGTCTCATTAAAAAGAATAGTATCTTGTGCTACTACACCAATATTTCTACGGAGTGAAGCTTGTGTGATGTCTTGTATATTATTTCCATCAATTGATATTTCACCACTATTAATATCATAAAATCTCAATAATAGTTTTGAAATAGTTGATTTCCCTGAACCTGAAGCTCCAACAAAAGCAATACTTGATTGTGAAGGAATATCTATAGACACTCCCTTTATAATAGTTCGATTTGGATTATATCCGAACTCTACATCTCTCAATACCACATGCCCAGAAGTATTTTCAAGATCCGTTGCTCCTTGCTTGTCTATAACATCATTTTTAACTTCTAATAGCTGAAACATTGCATCGAGGTTTGCAAAAGACTCTTTGAGACTTCTATACAATGAACCAAGAAATCAAAGTGGAATAGCAATACGATTCAGATATGTTGTGATCAGTACAAAGTCACCTACCGTTACAGTACCATTCAGATATTCACGAACGGCAAGTCCTAACAGCGCTGTGAGTCCTGCAGTAAGAATAAACCCTTGTCACATATTAAGGTTTGCTCCTTTCTTAATTGATGTAATCGCAATATCAGACCATTTTTCAAGTGTTGATTCATATCTCTTAAACTCAAATTTTTCGTTTGTAAAATATTTTACAGTTTCATAGTTCATCAATGCATCAATTGATTGCTCACTTCCTCGATCATCTCGTTTATTTGTTTCAAGGAGAAGTTCCTGACGACGGTTTGTAACAATAATAGTAAAAGCTACATATACCACGACAAATATTGCAAAAACAATACTAAATATTGGTGGAAATAAAGTAATAAAAACACCTATAACAAAACCTATTTCAATTAAAACGGGTAATATACTTCCTGTTAAAAAGAAACTTAATGTACTCAAAGCACTCGTTCCTCTAGAAATCTTACGAGCTACTCCACCAGTTGCTTGATTGGTGTGAAATTCTACGGGAAGACTCAAAAGATGGCTAAAAAGATCAAGCGAAATGAGTTTTTTTATACTCACCGTTACTTTCGCAAAGAGGTAATCCTTCATTCCACCTAAAATATCCATCCCCCAACGAAATCAAAAGAAAAGGAATACAAGTATTATTAAATATTGCACATCTATAGGTATGCTAGAACTCTCAGCCAGCGCATCAACCAACTCTTTTATAACATATGGATTTGCTACAGAAAGAAGTCTCCCAACAACAATAAGCCCAAGAGAAAGAACGATTCTTCATTTAAATCGAAAAAGATAAGGAATAAGCATGCTCCGATATGATTGTTTTTTCATGAGTATGAATGTAATACGAATATAATACAAATTGCTTCTTGCAAGTATTTTCATTATAATAATTTTCACTCTTCTATCAAATGTAATTAAAATTATTACAGAATAGAAAAAAGAAAGAAACTCTTAAAAGAATTGACTTTTTATTATTTCAAAATAGCATATATATAAGTAATTAAAAAATCACTCTTATGAAAAAATTAGTTTCGTTCCTCATAATCCTTTCGATTTTTGCTATCAGCTATACAAATACAGCTATGGCAAATTTGATGGTGTGAGAATGAGAAATGATCATGGAAATGCAACAAGCTGATATGGCTGGCATGAGTAGTAAATGTAGCGAAAATCAAAATAAATGTTGTATTTACCCTTTCAATGATGCTTCAAGTATTTCAAATACTCATGCTGTAAATAACGAAACTGGACTCAAATGAAAAATTATTGATTATAGCTTTTTAGAAATATTTCAAACGGAGTTAAAAGAAAATTGTTTAGAAAAACTGACATCTCCACCATATAAAACAGAAAGAGGAGCAGAAAAAAATACATATGCCCTGCTAACAGGTATCATAAAGAATAATAACTAAAGAACTTCCTTATTTTAGATAGATAAATACAGGTTTATTTATGCGTCTAAAAACTATAACACGGAAGTTTTTTTTAGTTACCTAAATTTTATCAATGAAGAAAAGTAAATGGGCTTTATCAACTATAATCATGTTATCTCTCCTGATTTGAGGAGGAGCATTTATATCAACAAATACTCCTGAGAATGGAATAGTTAATAATACTGATCAAAAAAAGAATAAAAAAACATATGAGTATACTTTTCCTGAAAGAACGTCAAAAAATGATTCTTTTAAATGAGAATTTATTTCAAATGACATAGCATCAATCTACCCAAGAAGAGATGCTCTGGTAAGAGATATTCTCGTAGATATATGAGATGAAGTAAAAGCATGAGACACTCTTGCTCTCTTATTCAATCCATGAGTATGAGGAGAGTGACAATCAAAAATTAAGCTCAAAGATACGGTTGTTTCAACAAAATATAATCTATTAAGTGATGTAAAAAGTGTTAAAAATGCAAAAGTATCTGAAATTGATGCTAAAATATACGAAAAAGAAATCATAATCTCTGAAACTATTAAAAGCTTTGACTCTCAAATTACCAAGTTAAAAAAACAAATAGCAGATGGTGAGGTTAAGAATAATAGTATATCCTCTCTCAATGAAAAGATATATAATAGTAAAAATAATATTTTCCAAAAAGAAGAACTCTTAAATATAAAAACTGAAGAAGTTTTTCATAATATTATCCCTATTTTTTATATTGGGAATGAAGATGAGATTGATTATGACAAAATAAACACTCATGATCTATCAGATATATTTTGAGCAAAAAATAGTTGATTAAAAAATAGTCTTCTTGAAACAGTGGTAAGTTTTCAATCTGATAAATGAAGTCTCAACACTTCAGACAAACATAATGAACTCACTTCCATAAATAACAATCTTATAGAGGTTTTAAAAAATACTATTATATCAGTTGATACAACAGAGACTCAAGTTACTTCTTACATCAATCTCATAAACCAATATAACTCTGAGCTTTCAGAAAAAAAAGAAAGCTATGATGATGCCATAAATAATTATAATATTTTATTAAAAAGTGAAGAAGAAAAAACTGAAAATTTGGTTTTAGAATTAGCAAAATTAAAAACAAATACATCTTTACAGCTTGAAACACTAAAAGCATCTCTCGAAACTCTGAAGAAATCAAAAAACCTACTCATTGCAAATGAGAATATATCTATTACTACTTTAAAAAATGAAATAGCAGTAGCAAACGCAGATTTAAATAGTGAATATATTAAATCATGAGATTATAAAATCATTTCTCCTTTTAGTTGAGTTATATCTAAGAGATGAATTGAAGTTTGAGAAAAAATATCTCCAAATATGGAAGCTTTTAGGTTAACTTGAGTAGATACAACTCTTTCAAGAATTACGAAAAAAGAGGTTAAATTTTATGTACCAGAAAATGTAGTGAAAAATCTAGGTATATGAAAAGAAATAGTTTTTTCTCTCTGAGATAAGATTGATTCTAGTTTTACCTGAACTATTTATCGTATTTCACCAGAAATAGATGAAGAGACCTTTAGTATCACAGTTCAAGCTCGTGTTGATGCAAATATAACTCTTCCAAATAAATCAACACTAAGAGTGAACTTAGAAACCAAAAAAGAAGTATTTAAAATTCCTAGTTCAAGTGTTTATAACAAAGTGGAAAGAAAAATTGTATATTACAAAAAAGAAAATTGAAAGCTTTGAATTCGTGATGTAAATATTGTTTCAGATGACGGAGAATATTCACTGGTTACTTGAAGTTTTGATGAAACACTGAAAGTTGTTACAACGCCTATATTTATTAAATAAACAATTATGCGCAGTGAAGCAAGTACTCCTGGAGTGCTGAATAAATTAATTAATTATTTTATTAATAATGCATTCATAACAGTTATAATATTTATTACAATATCTATTATTTCAGTTGTAGCCATTAATAAAACACCAATAGATGCTCTCCCCGATTTATCAGAAAATCAGGTGATAGTCATGACAAGATGGCCATGACAAACTCCTACAAACATTGAAGACCAGGTAACATATCCCATTACAATTGGAATGCAAGGTTTAGCTTGAGTAAGAGATGTAAGAGCTATGAGTCAATTGTGAATATCCATGGTGACCGTTATCTTTGAAGATAATGTAGATGAATATTTTGCTCGTGATAGAGTAAATGAGAGATTAAGTTTGATTTCATCTGACTTACCACCTTGAATTAAACCAATTCTTTGACCTGATGCAACATGATTAGGACAAGTTTTTATGTATACTCTAGAAAGTGATAACCATGATTTAACTGAGCTGAGAACTCTACAAGATTTTTATGTGAAATTATGATTACAGAGTGTTCCTTGAATTGCAGAAGTCGCTTCAATTTGATGATTTAAAAAGAACTTTCAAATTATTATTGATCCATTAAAATTATCTAATTACAATATATCTTTAAAAGAAATATCAAGTATTATTAGTAAAGGTAATAATAATGTTTCTTGAAGAGTTATTGATATTTGATGAAGTGAAATAGCAATTGAATGAATATGATTTATAGATGAACTCAGTGATTTAGAAAATACTTTTATAAAAGATATTACATGAGTACCAATTAAGCTCTGAGATATAGCAGACATAAAAATATGAGCAGAGTTTAGAAGATGAATACTTGCAAATGAAGATGAAGAAAAAGTGTGAGGTATAGTTATTATGAGATACAAACAAAACCCCCTTGAAATAATAGAAGGTGTTAAGAAAAAAATCACCGAACTAGAAAAAAGTTTACCTGAATGAGTCAAGATTGTTTCTTTTTATGATAGAACAACTTTAATAAATGAATCCATTGCAACTCTTAAATCAATATTAACCTCTGAGCTTTTAATTACATTAGTTATTTTGTTTTTGTTTTTATGGAATTTTTGAGCTTCTCTTATAACAGCAGTTTCTTTAGTGGTATGAATCCTTATTACATTTTTATGTATGAAGTTGTTTCATATTCCATCGAATATTATGTCTCTCTGATGAATTGCAATTGCAATATGAACAATGGTAGATGCTGCTATTGTAGTAACTGAGAATGCATATAATAAACTCCTCTGAAAAGAAAACTCAAATTTTAAAGAAAGAACAAAAATAATTACTGAATCAACAAAAGAAGTTGCTTGACCTCTTATGTTTGCAATACTTATCATTATTCTTTCATTTCTACCAATATTTGCACTAGAATGACAAGAAGGAAAATTATTTTCACCACTCGCATTTACAAATATGTTTGCAATGCTTTGAGCTCTCTTTTCCTCTTTATTCTTAGCTCCAGTACTTTGTGTATTTTTTCTGAAATGAAAGTTGAAAAAAGATCATGAAATACCAGTTGTGAGAATATTACAAAAAGTTTATGAACCGATACTTATTTATGCATTAAAAAAGAGAAAAACAGTTCTTTCAATAAGTGGAATACTTCTAATAATTTGATTTTGATTATTTAACAAAATAGGTTCAGAATTTATGCCTCCACTTGATGAAGGATCGATAATGTATATGCCAATGACTGTTCCTGATGTAAGTGACAGAAGAGCAAGAGACTTACTGATAGAATCAAATAGAATAATATCTGAAGTACCTGAAGTAGAAAAAGTAGTATGAAAAGCTTGAAGAGCTCTTACTGCTACTGATCCAGCTCCCCTTGCTATGTTAGAAAGTATTATTACTTTAAAACCAAAATCTGAGTGGAGAGAAGGAATTACTAAGAGTGATATAATTAATGAGATGAATAGTAAAATAAAAATCAATAATTTGTGGAATTGATTTACTCAACCAATTATCTGAAGAATTGATATGCTTTCTACATGAATTAGAGCACAAGTATGAGTCAAAATATTTTGAGATGACCCTATAAAACTAGAAGAGTTGGCTATAAAGACAGAAGAACTTCTTTGAAATGTTCCAGGAGGTTTTTGAACAACAGCGATCAGAACAACATGACTCAAATATTTAAAGATTGATTTAGATGAAACAAAATTAAACCAGTATAGTGTAAGAAAATGAGATGTCCTTGATACGATTGCAGTATGAGTAGGTTGAAAAAACATTACTACCACTATTTCTTGAAGAGAGAAATATAGTATTGAATTAAGACTAAAAAATAATTTTAGAGAAAGTTTAGATGATATAAAAAGTTTAGAAATACCAAGTCAATCTTGAAATATTACATTATCTCAAGTTGCTAATATATCATTAGAAAATTGACCTGCTACCATTAATAGTGAAAATTGAGTCATAAGATCAGCTGTACAAATGAATGTTAGAGGAGTTGATTTAGTAACATTTGTAGAACAATGAAGAAAATATATTGATGAAAATTTAGAATTACCAGAATGATATTTTATTGAATGGACTGGCCAATATGAAAATCAAGTGAGAGCTAAAAATACTTTAAAAGTAGTAGTTCCAACGGTTATTTTAATAATACTTTTTATACTATTTTTGGCTTACAAAGATATATGACTTGTTGCAATAGTTGCTCTAAGTATTCCATTTAGTTTAGTCTGATGAGTAATTGCTTTATTTATATCTTGATTTAACTTCTCAGTAGCTGTTTCAGTGTGATTCATATCTCTTTTCTGAAATGCAGTTGAGACAGGAATTGTTATGATCTTATATCTAGAAAATGCTTTTAGGGAAAAATTTTGATTACCACTTATGGATGAAAAAACTCTTAAAAAAGAAGATTTTGAAACTACGGTAATTACAAAAGAATGAATACATATATCCGTAGTTCATTGAGCCATGGTAAGGCTGAGACCAGTACTTATGACAGCATTTACCTCTGTCATATGATTGCTTCCAATGATATGGAGTACATGAACGGGTGCAGAGTTACAAAAACCATTAGCAATAGTTGTTGTAGGTTGATTAATTACATCGATTGCTTTAACTTTATTTGTTTTACCAATACTATTCTCTTATTTGAGAGAAAGAAAAATTAATTTTTAAACTTACTAAGAAAGAAAACTTATAAAAACTCATGTTATTTTAATAATTTACTGTAATTTTTATGAAAAAAATAATATTAATAAGTCTGCTTTTAATAGCAACTCTATGACTTGCATCTTGTGGATCTTCAGATGCTCCACTCACAGAAACTCAGCAAGCAGAACAGTACAATATGACTGTAGCTGAATATAAAGATATGAAAAATGCTGCATCAAGAATGAATATGACTATCGAAGAACATATGAAAATGATGGGTGGCGAATGAGATATGTGACATGACATGATGGATATGTGAGATGACTCACATATGATAGAAGAAAATTAAGAAAATATTAAAAAAAAGACCAGTTTTACCGCAATGTAAAACTGGTCTTTTTTTTTAATATTAATCTATTTAGTTCCTTCCAAACCTGGTAACTCACTCAGATAACACCCATAAGAAAATCACAACTCCCATAGCAGGATATATTTTTAATGGTGCATACTGAGCAGCTATAATTCATCCACTAATGAAATAGAGGTATGAGCTTCTTTGAATTCTCTTCCACCAGATTCAAAGTTTTCTTTGTGATATATTATTTGATGTTAATAAAAGTATCAATCATGTTATTTCAGATACTCTTCAAATAATCGGATAGTATAATTCCCATTTTGTACTCGAAAAATATTTTACAAAATTTGAAGAATCAAGTATAAAATTTCATAAGAGTACCGTTATAATTATTGATGATGAGAGTATTCAAAATGCTTTTCTTAAACTTGTTAATTTTCTTAACAGTCCTATTTTGGGGAACAAATGTGAAAGAGGCCTGATTCACATAACAAAAACAACTGACCACCAACTCAGGTCCCAGAGAAACGACATAAATGTTCAGAAAAATAAAAAATCAGCATACAAAGCATTATTCACAACATGGGAATACCATAAACTTGGAATGACAAATAATCAGATGATTATTACCAGCCAAGAAAAAATATTAATTCATGGGATATTTCCATTTATAAAAATATCCCTTCATAAGCTTGGATGATTTGTTGAAACTGTGAAGCTTTCATTAAATATTAAGTTCTCTGAATGTCATCTTTCTAATAACCCTTTTTTTACTGATTCAACCATATTTGGGTTCCCACAAATATAGACCTCTGAGTCAGAAGAAATTTCATCTAAACAATCCGTTACTCTTCATTTATTTCAGGTGAAATCATTCCCTGGTTGTGATACTTGAATGGTTACGTGAGTATTAGCAAACTTCTCTAATATTTCTTTGTAATATACATCTTTTTCAAATCGCACTCAATATATAACCTTTTTTTCTACTTTCTCTGGCATATTTTGAAGCATAGAGATCATAGGAGCTAACCCGGTCCCTGTTGCTATTAATGTCTTTTTAACTGGAGTATTTTTCAAGTGAAAATTTCATAAAGCTCCTAGATAATTAATTTTTTTTCAAATTTTTAAACAACTTAAGAATCTTGCTCACCTTCATTTACTCAAAAGCTTTACAGTCAAAGTAAACATCCCACTATTATAGCTTGCAATTGAGTATGAACGAGAAAATTTTCATTTCCAATCGTTCATTTGTAATGAGATATATTGCCCTGGTTTAAATGAAAAATTTGATGCTGAAAATGTAAGCTCTAAAATATCAGATGTAAGAAACTTCTTTTTCTGTACAACTGCTTCATTAAAAGAAAGAGTAAATCCTCCCTTTTTATTTACCTTTATAACATTTACAGGACACATTAACTCCGCTTGCAATATCTCAGCTTCATTTCCTTCAAAGCTGTCAGAAATAACTTTAGATTTTGGTGCAACTTTAAAAGTAGTAGGAGCAACTGTTTCACAGTTTCTACAACTAATACATCCTTCAATCACTTTTACATCTTTGATCATATGCTCTGTAATTTACAATTAAAACCTCTACTTTTATATATTTCCCCATTTTTTGCTATAATAAGTCCTTCAAGTCAGTCTATTTTATTTAATATTTCGATTGATTTTTCTAGTGGGCAGACAAATAGTGCGGTAGAGAAAATATCAGAAAAGCTGGAGAGTTTATGTGTCACATAAACTGCTATTTTATCATTTTGAGATTGCTTCTCTTTTGCACTTATGAGATGGTGTCATATACTTGTTTTTCTCTTCGTAGCTGATGATGATGCAATTGATATATCATCAAGTTCAATACTTCAAATAACTTTTTTATCATCATTTGGGTCCTCTAAAAAGATATTTTCTTTTCATTTTATTCGAATATCTCCTCAAAAGTCTATGATAAAACTTTGAAAATGGGTATCTAAAATATTATATATCTTATCAACCATATATCATTTTCAAACGGCTCAAATATCAATTGATGCTCCATTATTCAGAATAATTTTTTGTCAATTTATTTCGATATTTTTATATCAAATATTTTCTTCGAGCTTATCTTTTTCTATTCAATATCCAATATTCTCAAGTAAAGGAAGTATAGTGATATCAAAAATTCACCCTGTTATATCTGAAACTTTTTTACATAGATTTATAACTGATAAAAACTCCCTGTCTATTTGAGAGCTTTTATTTTTGTTCAGTTCATATAAATAATTTCACTTTATAAATCGAGAGTATTTTTTTTCAAATTTTTCAGTTTCTGAAAAACAATGATCTACTATATTCTTATCTATATCCTCTGCGTGAATTGTAATACTTAATCTCGATCAAAAAAGATCTTGAGAATATCTCATAAAAGTTGTATATTACTTTTTAAGAGCATTATTAAAAGCAGCAGTTGTTAATGAAGCACCCGCAATAGAGGCGTCACTTGCTTCTTTCAAAGTTTTCCCGATTACAACTTGAGCAGCTGTATTAAAATCTGATAAATCCCAATTTGAAGCTATTACTTCTATTGTTTTAATTTTATCATTTTCATCTAATGAATAATTAACCATCATATCAACTTCTTGCTGAGGATTGTTATATTTAGCACTGAGTTTTACTACTTTTTTTTCTTCTATATTCTCTTCTTCAGCTTCGATATTTCCTTCTTCTGATTCTGTTTCAGAATTATCTGTATCTTCCGTATCTAATACTAATAATTCAGTGTCTATATCAGAAGTTGTTTTTTCAACTACTTCGCTATCCTCTACCACTACATTATTTGAACATGAAGCTAAAATTAATGTAACCATTATAATATATATATATTTCATTTTGTACTTTTATTTAAGAATTTATAGTGGCATAATTCTATAAAATTTTAGGAAGAAGTCAAAGCAATATCTTATAAAATTTACTTGAGGTATTTCTATACTTCATTAATCACTTCAAATCACTTATAACTTCAAACTATAGCAAGTCATATAACCTTTTTTGCGAGTCACAAATCTTTTATTTTTTTTGCTGTTTCATTGAGAGTTGCTCAACTTCAAATAGCATCATCAATAAGTAAAATAGTATCAGTTTTAAAATCTCTATCAACTATATAAATAGTATCTCTTGCATTTATAATTCTATCTTCCTTTTTACTCAAAGACTTCTGTGGAACCGGAGTATCTTTGAAGATTTTAATAGGGTTAAGTTCTGGAAGTTTGATATTCAAACCACTTCTCAGTAAACTCATAAGTTGAACTTTTCTGTCTATACTTGGTGGAATAAAAGCGAAGCTATCTATCTTTTTATTTTGTATTACATTGAATATAGGCTCTTTTATAATTTCAATTATTTTTTCTGCTAACTTTTTTTCTCAAGTTTGTTTTCAATACAACATCAAATTTCATAGCATTGTCTTTCAATATTTTTCAATACTATAAAAATCTAGATAATACACTTCATCTAGAAATACCTTATCAAAAGTATTTCTCATTTTTACTTTTCAATCAATAAGTCACTTAGTATTTTTATATTTTTTATATTTCTCAAAAGTTTTTGTATAAATTTCAGATTCTTTTTGGATATCTAGATTTCTTTTTTTACACCAAAGCTCAAATCATTCGTTTCAATATCTTAGGATTCAATCTGCTCCAAAAAATACAAAATTATTTTCAATTACAGTATCTGTGCGTATTAGCTTTGAATCTTCATGAGCTATTATTTCATCATTTGCAAAATAATATACTTTTGGTGGCTTTCATACTTTATATATCTTATCCTCATTAAAAAGTTTCATTACATGAATATGTATTGCTTGCTTTGAAATATCAAAAACTTCAACTATATTTTTGATCGTTACAGGTGCATTTCCCTGTATATATTCATATATTTTATTTCTTGTATTTGTTTTCATCGTTTTTTATTATTTATAGTTGACTATTGACTATCAACAGTCAACTATAAATAGTATATCACTTTTTGTTTAAAGTGCAAAAAAGTATAGTAATGTAATCAAAAATTAATAAAAGAGTTAAAAAGCTGTTCCTCTAATATTGACTTTTCCTCATCTATATATAATCTACAAAAGCATGTAACAAAAATGAGGATTAAATTATATGTACCCCAAACAAGGAATTATATATACTGTAACTGTTACTGAAACAACAACTCCACCCATTCCTCAACAAGGAAAAGCTTATTCTGAAAACCTAGCAACTATTAGAAAAATAGATCTAGTGAAAAGACTAACATGCACCATTTCTGAATCTGATAGTGCTTTTTCTCTTGAACTGGATGTTCGAAAACTTCTAGACGCAAGAATAATTAACAAAGAAATTGCAAATCGCTTTGCTAATATGAAATTTTCTAACTTAATTGATATGAAAATTAAAGCATACTTAAAGGAGAATGCTATAATGCTACCGATGAATGAAGTAGGATGTAATAGTTATAATAGTATAAGGCAACAATTGGGGCTATAATTGTTAACACAATACAGAAGGTATTATACCTTAAAAAAGAGTATTTGATATATCATATCAAATACTCTTTTAATTTTTTAAATTCTTCATTCTTACTATGAATATCCCCCTATTTCAAATCCAAATACTGATCAATTCTTATTTGCCATACAAATTCATCTACATGAGAAACAAGGATCATCCCTCCCTCAAAAGCATCAAGTGCTTTTGCGATTATAGGAATATGCCTAAAGTTGATATGATTCGTTGGTTCATCAAGGATCAAGATACCAGGTTGTAAGAATACAAGCCTGCAAAATGCAACGAGTCCTTTTTGTCATTCTGATAAATCTCAAATTCTTGTTTTCATGATTTCTCCATTGATCAAGAATCATGCAGCTTTTGATCTCATATCTTGTTCTATAATATCATCTACACAAGCTTCTTTTAAACATTCATAAACAGTTTGATCAAAATCTAAATTTGAGAAATCTTGTCTATAGTATCAAATTTTTATTCCCTCTGTGAGACTACAACCTGTTTCATCACTATTCACTATCTTTTCAAGAAGGGTTGATTTTCAAATTCCATTTGGCCCAGCCAAAAGCATATGATCATCTTTTCTTAATTGATATTCAACATCTTCAACTACCACTTCATCATCTCTGATTATATGAACAGAGTGAATATCAAGAAGTACTCATCCAATTCCCTTTTGAAGAGGTATAGTAAAATCTTTGATTGCTTTATCCTCTTTTCTTGAATCTACCATATCATCTTCCATATCTGCTGCAGCTTCCCTCATTTTTTTAGCTACAAGTCTTAGTTTTCATCATTTATGAGCAAATGTATTTGCTTGATCCTTTTTCGCTTGTGCCTCTTTTTTGAGTCTTGCATTCGCCATATTTTCTTTTTCCATATTTCTTTTGATTTGCTCTACCACACTATGGTAATCTCATACAAATTGTTCTACTTGTTTTGTAAATACATCAAGATATAATACCCCATCAGTAAAACTATTCAAAAATTCAGCATCATGAGAAATAACAAGAACTGTTTTTTTATAATTTTGAAGAAATGCAGTTAAATGCCATATTCAATCAGTATCCAAATTATTTGTAGGTTCATCAAGTAACAATATATCAGGATCTTGAATCAACGCTGCAGCAAGTAATAGTCTTGCTTGTTGTCCTCCTGAAAAAGCTTTGATTTGTTTATCTAGTGGAGCTTTTAGATTTACAACTTTTAAAACCTCAAAGATTTGTTTATCTATATTAAATACAGAATCATCATTAAAGTATTTTCTAAAGAAATCACTTATTGTAAGTTCTTTATCTTCTGGTAGCACTACTTGGTATCACGTAGCGATAGTGTGTTTTGAATCTATATTTATTACTCCTCCTTTTTTCTCTAAACTTCCGTTAATAAGCTTAAAAATAGTTGATTTTCCAGCTCAATTTTGTCCCATAATAGTGATCTTTGATCCTTTTCTCACATTAAAACTTACCTCATCCAAAATAGGTTTTCTAAAGTCATAGTGAAAATCCACATTTTTAAAACCTATCACATTCTCATTTGATGCAGCCATTGCTATTTTTAATTAGTTTGTAAAATTTTCGCTATTATATGAAAAAGTATGAAAAAAGAAATAGTTTATTCTACTCTATTTTCTATTTTTTATTTCATTGGTATACTCTTATTCATATAAAGTTCATAAAAAAATCTTATATTCTTAACAATTTTCCTATTGTTCTGGATACAAAGCTCAATGGTTAATTTTCTTTAAAAATTGACATAATATAGATAAACACTATTATATATATATTTATTTTTAATACATAAATCATGCATCATTCAACTCCAACTCTCGTTGAACAAAATCAAAATAAATTAGAGAAACATTCAAAATTACTTTCCAATTACTGAAAAGTAGCAGAAGTCGTAAGAACAAAACTGGATAAAATAACAGATTTTCGTAGTCCTAGATATATTGAAGATCTCTGGGAACAAATTCCAAAAACTTCTCCCGATATAGAACTTATTACAAATGAAATAGTAAGGTATACCTGTGAGCGTTATAGCTATCCTTATAGTAATGATGTATTATTTGCATTATGAGAAACAAGATCTCATCTTAACTTTCGTATAAGATCAGAATCTATGATATTTAGTGACTTACTTAAAGATCATAAGATAATTTCTTGAAAAAAAGCAGGAGAATGAGATATCATTGTTTACTTTAATCAAGAAGATGATATTATGACTGCTGAATGAGATAGAGGATATTCCCATATCTGAAAAGTTTGTGAAGATTGAAGAATTATTTCTCAGTTTTGAGAACAATACCTCTGAGTATATAAACATAAAGTTCCTCATGTGTTTACTTCATATTGAGATAGTATAGTATTTATGAGAAAACAGTAAGAAAACTTTTCCAAAAAAAGTTTTTCTTTCCTTTCAAAATCAGTATCCTATCAAAAGATAATATATAAAGATAAGAAAAAATGACTTTTACTCGTAGAGCAGTAAAAAAAGGAGAAAAAGAAAAAATAAAACTACTTGGCTATATAAAAAAACATAGAAAAGTTTTTAATGAAGTATCTATTGTTATTAACCTGATTTTTTTATCTGTTTTATTCTTTGAGTTTTTCTTCCCTCATAATGAAATCTTAAAAAATATTCAAATTTGATTATGAGTGTATTTTCTCCTAGAATTTTACATGAGACTCAAAGTACATAAATTTAAAACAAAATATGTTTTTTCTTTGATCAGCCTTTTAGATATCATCATCATAACAGCAATATTTGTAAGATTTTATTATGTAGATAATACCATACTCCATTTTTTCACAGCTCTGAAAATTCTCAGATCATATAGAGTTATTCATGATTTATCAAAAGTAAGTAATTTCTTCTCAAGAAATAAAGATCTGATTTTTTCTATTTTGAACCTCCTTATATTTACCTTTTTCATGGCCAGTCTTGTTTTTATCGCACAAGTAGATATTAACAAAGATATTAATAGCTTTCTCGATGCTCTCTACTTTACAATCTCCACCTTAACTACAACCTGATTCTGAGATATTGTTGTAATTTGAGATCGATGAAAGGTTCTTGTAGTACTTATCATGACTCTCTGAGCATGATTGTTCTTAAGAATGATTACGATTATATTTCGTCCTATTAAAAAATATAATAAATGTAAACACTGTGGATTAAAAAGACATGATAGAGATGCTTCACATTGTAAACATTGCTGAAAGATAATATATATAGAGCACATTTGAGAAATAATAGAATAAAAGGCCATTTGAAATACTCCAAGTGGCTTTTTAGCTACTTTTTTATATAATTAGATACAAATACTTTATAAATCCATATCCATGAACTCTTTTTTTTATATCATGCTCTTTATTTTTTGAACTCTTTTTTGAAGTTTTGCTTCTGTAATTATCTATAGAATTAAATCTTGAGAGTCTGGAATATTCAATGGAAGAAGTCACTGTGGGAGTTGTAACAAGATACTCAGAGCTCTTGACCTCATTCCAATATTTTCATACCTCTTCAATAAATGAAAGTGTTATTCGTGTAGTAAACAAGTAAGTGCTATCTATCCATTTTTAGAAATATCAACGTGATTCCTGTTTGCCTTTATTGCTTACTTTTTAATAGATTTTACTCTCATATTAAACTGAAACAGTATAGAAATAATAAAACTTATATTCTTTCTTCTCATTTGATTTTTTACTATTATTTATACTTTTTATGATATATTATTTCTCGAAATTCCTGAGATAATTTTGTGACTTTGAATTATATGAATCACTATCATTCTATCAGCTCAGACTCTCTTTCCTTCTTTTCATATCATATCAAATATTCCTGCTTGAGTTGAAAGCATATCTCTATGAATTCAGGCAATCATACTCTCAATAATAATTCTTATCTGACTCTATATAGTGATGCTCAAATGACTTCATGAAGTAGCAGATGTCAGTATCGTTGTAGGCTCTATTCTTGCTCTCTATATATTCAAAGTTTTTTATTGAATTCACCTTACTGAAATAGCTATATTTAACGGTCTTATTTGAGCATGAGCTATCTTTATATTCTTCTTTCTACAAATTCTCGTTTCTAAGTGAGCATGGATGGGATGATGAGACCTGAGAATTGCTATTTTCATATGATTAATACTCTGAGTCTCTTTATCTTTTCCAGGGATGATGGCCACATATGTAGCATGAAGTTTCCTTTCATTTTGATATATCATCTCTGCAAAAATTAAAAATAAATGAGGAGCTCTTGAGACCCAAGTCCCTTTTTGACCATTTCTGGCAATTTGATTTTTTATTACTCTATTCTACCAAGTTGATATCCTAAAGTTTATAGAAATATATTTTTAGACAAAGTAAACAGCAATTTATTTACAAAAGGAGCATTTTACAGTAAAATAATTGAAGTATTAAAAATTAAAAACAAAAAAATGGAAAACAAAAAAACAATTATTGCAATTAGAGACTTTATAGTAACTGCAGAAAAATCGATTAAAAATGCAAAAAAACTCCTCAAAGATGTTCTTGAAGAAAATAATCTTAGTTTAGATGATGAAATAAACTTAGACACGAGAGGTTTAAATAGCTATAGTAGTGCTGATTCTAAAATAATTGAAGGTGTTTTCACATGAGAAGAAATGCTGGGAGGTGATGGAAATAAATATCCTGTTCCTGTAAACTACGCCTCTAAATCAAAACTTGTACAATGAGATAAGCTGAAACTTACAATTGAATGAAGTTGAAAAATGCTTTATAAACAAATAGCTCCGATAGAAAGAGAAACAAAAGTAGGACTTATAACAAAAGAAAAAGAAAAATACCAAGTACTTGCTGATGGAAAATCATACAATGTCCTCACAGCTGCTATAACTCACTTTAAATGAGAAGTATGAAGTAATGTTACTATTATCATTCCAGCATGAAAAGATGCTACTTTTGCAGCAATTGATAGTATTATTCCTACTGATGATGAAAAACTTTAAAAAGTTCCTCAATATCATTTCTTGAATGAATTGGAAAATTTGCTACACGAATGTTTTTTTCTTTAAATTTTCAATACCCAGGACTCACACTATATCACTCACCTTGTAAAAGAGAAAATATATAATCATATACATCCCCATCTGGCACATCCAAAACAAATGTTGTTTTGGATTTTCATTTGCCTGTATTTAGGACACTAACAGTATCTATTTTTTCAATCATAGAGTAAAAATACTCTGCCTTCTCTAAAGTATACTTTTCTAATCAATATATATCTCAAAAATGAGCTTTATATGCTCAAATAACAAAAGCTAAAGCCTGTATCAACATAATATTTGGTGTTGATGGTGTTTGATAGTTTGAATAAAAACTATTTAAACTTAAAATATTATGATGTCCTCAAATATTTACTCAATTTTCTTGTCTTTTTCATGCTTTTTGAATAATCTTATCATTCACTAATAATAATCCTAACCCTGATGGAAGTCATAAGTTCTTCTGTACAGAAAATAACCATGCATCCGCAGAAGATATATCATAATACAAAGCTCAAAATGACGAAGTAGCATCAACAAGAATCAATTGTTCAGAAAATTTATTCCTTATTTCTTTAAAATCTTCTGAGGTATATTCCACTCATGTAGAGGTATCATTTGCAGTCAATGCTAATACATCAGTTGGAACTATCATTTCATCAACTTCCACTCGAGATCATCTTATATTTTTTATAAGATTTACATCTTTTTGAAGCGTTTTTGAAAGATCAGAAAATAAATCTCAAAAATCTCAATTTGATATGTGAGTAATACTATCATCTACCACTCACTCTATCAGAATATCCATCCCTTCTGTGGCAGAGTATGTGAAAAACAAACTGTAATCATCAGGTATTTCAAAAAAATCATAAAAGGCTTTTTCAGTATTTTTATACATCTCTGAAAAAGCTGGTCACCTATGAGGAATAATAAAATCGTCATTTTTCAGACCATCTATTAAAAAATCTGCTACTCAGTGGAATAACTCTGAAGGTCATACATTAAAATTTTTTACTGTTTTAGGCATTATTTTTATTTAAAAAGTAATTATAAACTTCGTTCATTTTCAAACTTTACTTTGGACTTCTATTTTCCAGTTATAGATCCTCACTATTTTTCTCACGAGTGATAATCATATTCAAAAGCTATCCGAACTTCTTATCCCTTCTTCCCTAAAAAATCTCATAAAGATTTTTTCAAAATTTTCTTTTTGGATTCAAATTCAAAGATCTTTCATAATCAATCTGTTTTTATCAAGTACAACAGTGATTTTTCATCATTTATTTGAATACTTAATAGCATTTGAAAGTAAATTTGAAATTACTATATACAGATATTCCCTATTGGCATGGATAACTATTTTCGACTCAAGTTTTGTGACTAACCTTAAATCTTTATCTTTTATTTTTACATCAAAGTCAGATACTATATCTTGAATTTCTTTTTGTACATATAATTTTTCTAAGTTATCTTCTTTATTAATATTTGAAAGATCTATCAGTCACTCAATTAATTTATCTAATCTCTCAATTTCTTTTATTCATTCGATAAGTAAATCTTTATCATATTTTTTTATTTCTTTGAGTAATTGTAAATTTCAATGTATTACAGAGATTGGTGTTTTTAATTCATGGCCAGCATTATGAATAAAGTCTTGCATATCGAGAAGTGTTTCTTCAACAGGTTCTAAATTTTTTTGTACAAATTTATATCAAATAAAATATAAAATAATTGTAAAAATAGATAAGATCAACAGAAATCTTATAAAATCATAAATATAATCATCCTTATCATATCTTAGTTTTTTTATAAATATAATAGTATATTTTTCTTTTTGATCTATTAAATCAGAGATTTTTAAATAGTAATCATCAATTCTATACACTCTATTATATACTAATTTTTGAAGGACACTTTCAAGCACTTTTCATTCAATATTATCTCTTATATTCTGATATATAATATCTCAAGCAGAATCTATAATTAAAAAATTTATCAATTTATCTTCTATCTTTGGCTTTTTTCTGACAATTCAACTGTTCTTATCCCTCGTAAAAAGACTGTTTCAAATCTCGTGAACTGATATGAATTCTTTTAAATTTATGAACCTTTTTTGAATGGTATTTGTTGAAAAAGCAAAATTATCTTTTTCAATTTTATTTTCATGGAGGTATTTTGCTCATAAAAATACTAAGCCCAAAATAAGACAAGCAAAAAAAACTAATATCGTAAACATAATAGTTAATTTCCTCCTTGTTTTCTTTAAATTAGATCTTTCCATAACTAATTAATTATATATCAAAATCATTTTCTTGTTTCAATCATTTCTCTTCCTAGCTTCTTCCTCAGATATCAAATATATACATCAACCGTTTTACTAAACATAAACTCTTCGAATTCTCACCAGACTTTTTCATATATATCCTTCCTAGAAAGGACTTTTCATCTATTTTGAACAAGACATTTAAACAGATCAAATTCAAGAGTTGATAGTTTTATTTTTTCTTCTCCTTTGGAAACTTCTATTTTTTCTAGATCAATAATATATTCTCAAACTTCTATTTTTGATATGCTCTTGTTCTTTAAGTTTCTTCTGGTAAGCGAGTCTATTCTAGCTATAAGCTCTTGATAATCAAAAGGTTTTACAAGATAATCATCTGCTCAATTATTAAGTCACACAATTATATCTGTTTTTGAAGACCTAGAAGTCAACATAATAATTGGAGTATTTTTTCATTTTTCTCTCAAATTTTTACATACCTCCAATCAATCTATTTCTGGGAGATTAATGTCCAAAATTATAGCATCATAAAAATGAATCGATGCCTTGTATAGTCCATCCTTTCAATCAAAGCTTGTATCAGATTCTATATTTTTTAATTCCAAATACCTCACAAGATTTCTTGAAAGTAATTCATTATCCTCTATTACTAAAACTTTCATATAAAAATAGTTAATATTATGCTTATATATTAACTATTTAAAATAAGAATCAAGTAAGAAAAAAGCTAGAATACATATTCTAACTTTTTTCTTGATATATCATTTATCCCTCAAGTATTATTGATATAGTATTTAAAAATATGACCTACTTTGTAACAATAGTAATTCCTAATTTAAATATAAATAATACTGATTTTTTGTTTTTATTTTTTTCATGTTCTATTCGATATATACATATATTATATGGGTATATAGTAAGAGTTACGTAAGAAAGTAACAAAAAAAGAACCAATTTTTTTTAAAATTGGTTCTTTTTGGTAACGAGGTATTAGTCTTCTAAAACTTCATCAACAATATCATCTATTTCTAATTCTTCAGCATCACTATCTTCTAATCTTTCATCGATTATGTCTTGTAGAGCTGTAAGTTGAGAAAGAATTGTATCTTTTTTCTCATCTGAAATATTTGTTTTTGCTTCTATTTTTTCATATAAAGCATCTATTTTTGAAGAGATTTTCTCTAATTTATCAGTAGAGATTTTTTCTAACTTAGAACCTAATCTTTCAATAAATTTTCCTTTATATTTTCCAATAAGTTCTTTTTTATCATCTCTAAAGTCTTTTCTTTTTTCGTGCATTTCTTTTTTAATTTCCATGTTTTCTTTAAACATATCATGTCTTTCTGTCATTTTTTCAACTAACTCGCTATCTTCACCAACAATTTCTTTAAATTCAGAAAAATGTTCTTCTCTCAGTGCATCAAATTTTGCTCTTAACTCATCTCTTGTCTCTAAATCATCTTTTGCATCTTTTATTTCTTGTTTTAAAGCATCAGTTTCAGCTTTATGAATATCTTTTAAAGCTTTTAATTCTTCTTTTTGTTCATCTGATAAAGCTTCAATTAATTCTTTTACTTCTTCTTTATTCTCAGATTTAAATTCATTTCTATTTTCTTTCATTTCTTTTCTTTTCCCTTCCATATACTCTTTTCTATCTTCTTTCATGTCATGCATTTTTTCTTTTGCTTCCATTCTCATTTCTTTTCTATCTTCATACGTACTTTCATCTGAATCAGCAGACACTGCAGTCATTCCTAAACCTAATAAAACTGTACTTAAAGCTGTAGTAGCTATTATTTTTTTTGCTTTCATAACTATTGTTATTAATAAGTAAAATGTAGAATATATATTTTTGTATTTGTTTTTGTTATCCTGCGTATTTATAATTGTAAGGATAAAAACGGTTGTTTTTAATATATATTTATATCATTAAGAAAATGTAATATTTAAATTACATGTGCAATTATATAAAACCAAAGTAAGAGAAAGGTAAGAATTTCGAAAAATTATTTTAAACATTATCATATTCTTAATAGTACATAAGGATATAAAACAAAATATAGGCATTTTACAAAAACTCTTTTGACTTTATAAACAATCTTTATAAGATACGCAGAACATTAATTATAAGATAAAAAACATGCAACTAAATAGTCCTTCTCAGACTCATAAACCCCCTTCACCCTATCTCAAAAAAATAATTGCTCCAATAGTAATTGCTCAATTTCAAGATCGAGTTATGAGAATAATAAACTCCAATGATGAAGAAATAAGCGCTCTTATCTATGAATGAATAGAACATAATATATATGCAACATCTAACAATCAATATATAGATACTGAATGACAATTGTTTATAAAGCAAGTATATCTTTTCCTTCAAATACGATCATTAATGGAAACTGAATTAACTTCAATACAAGATGAACCAAAAGGAGTAGAGCTTTCATTTATTCTACAAAATTTATCATTTTCAAAGCTCCAAAACTTTATGAAGAAGACATGAGCAAAAAATAATAACCTTCAATCTGAAATACTTTATACAGGTATTATAGAACAGGCAATAAAAAACACCAAATCATTAAATATGGCTCAATGTAATGTAAAAACTAATAATAGATAACATATGAAAACTCTCTTCATAATACGACATGCAAAATCTGATTGGACTCATTCTGGAATGGATGATTAAAAATCTACATATCAAACCCTATCAAAATAGTAGCATCATCTGTTCAAAGATTTTCAAATTTATCTTTCAAGTAATTATGGACCTTGAGAGATGGAGAGGCTGAGATAACTCAGTCTCTTTTTATTTCATGAAACTTTACCGTTGGGAAAATAACTTTTTCTCATTTTTGCAATACAATAGATTCATCAGGTTCTCTCAAGCTTGAATCATGAGTCACTACAAATGCTATCTTTTTTCTTAACAGTTCATAAACCCCATGATTTCTATCCTCTTCATTTTCAAAAATAAAAGACCTGTCCTTATCATTTAATAATACAACTTCTTTTATTCATTGAATATCTCATAATATTTTTTGTTCTTTTTGGATAGCTTCCTCAAAAGGTTCTTTGACTTCTTTTTTCAAAAGCATACCTGAATCTATAGATTCAAGAGAATCTAAAAGCTCTCTTTTTTCTTCTGCTAAAAGATATATATTATTTACATATTTATATATTATTTCTACCTTTGGAAGTGCTGCTCACTCAAAATCTCCACTTGCTCAGGCTGAACTTCTCGCAAAGAAGGTCCCATAATTAAACATATAATGAAAGATGTTATTTTTTGCATATGCTATATCTTTGATATTCTTAAAATAAATACTCATATGGTATTTTGAAAATATCCCATTTCTTACTTTGATAGATAGTTTTTTATTTGTAATCAAAAAATAAGATTTACTCCAGAAAAAATATACCCACGCAAAGCTTATAAGACATAATGCAGTAAAAATAAGAGACAAACTGAGTATTGTTAACTCCAATAGAAAATAAGTTCCTACCAAAAGAGGGAGAATAAAAAGCAAAAATAATGGTATGAAATTGAAAAATAATACAATTTTGTGTTGCCTTGACTTAAAAAGTATTTTGTCGTTAAATGTATCCATAAGTAAGCATTGAGAAATATTTTATTATTTCCCATTGTAATTATTATCAAACCAAAGTCTATTTAAAAAATAGCTTCTGTAATTACAGAAGCTATTTTTTAAATATTTATGGACGAACTATAAACCTTGCAGCTTTACTTCCATCACGACCACCAGTACTACTATGATGTTGATTATCACAAGCAGTTTCTCAGATTATACGAGCACCAGCTCCCCAATAATTCCCACTCATTCAACCAATAGCTGATAGCCATATCCATTTTTGATCTGGGTTCCCCTCAAGATCTGTTAACAATCAATTATCACATGCCATTTGGTATTCTCACCTATCTGTTCATGTAAGAAAATCTCAAACAGTATCATTTGCCGAAGCGTTTCAACTGATAATATAACTAAATGCACTCGGGAGGTGTGAGCCTACTTCTTGAGTCCACGCAGTTAAATATTTTTGCCTATTTTGATACGTAGTATTTGATAAATCTCAACCAGATGTAGTTGAACTTACATCTGTATTATATTCAGCATATGTAATTTCCTCTGAATTCCCATCATTATGAATATAACTCATTGTTGTTCATAAATCTTTTACCCCATCTATACAATCTGATAAAAATAATGCTGATACTGAGTGCCCATTTGGTGGAGTAGCATTTTGTATCCAATCAATATTCTGCAACTCAGTAAGATTTGACTGATTGGTAGCTAACCATTTCATTCTATTATAAATAGTATCTCCTTGAGCATCTGTGAGGTCATAATCACTACTCGCTGATCATAATATTACACAAGTATATCAACTATCAGTATCTAAGAGTTTTGTTTGTCCATATTTTGCTACTGATGTATTTGAAGTATCATCTACAGCATTACTATCCCAACCTCAAAAACTTCCATTCACAAGATCATTTCACCATCCATTCCATGGCATACCATCAGTTGCTCATTCTCAAAAAGTTCACATTCTTGGCGATATACAAAATCAATCTCATTGACTTGTTCAGATGTTCACATCATATCAACTTGATATCCATATCCAATTTGCATATGTACAGTTTGCGCTTGTTATAAGTGCAGGAATGATATCACAACTCACTCACGTATATCAACCAGTACAGGTATATCAACATTCTCCTCCATCTTGTACATATGCTTGATTTTCTCATGTTGGGTTCTCGATATATGCTATATTTCCATTATCTGTTGGCTTTGTTGCATTATCACATGTTCCAGTAATTAGGTTATGTTCAGAGCTATCATTTACCACAACCGAATGAGTAAAAGTTACTTTTTCATCATCTGTAGTTTGAGCTAATAGTGTTTTGTAGATTCATTTATTTGCTAAACTTGAACCTGAATAAGCTCATTCTAATGCTTGATATACAGCGAGTTTCTCTACTGCAGATGAATCTTCATTGATAGATCCATTATAAACAGATAATGATAAGTTTGATAATGCTCCTGTTGATACTGAAATCTTTGCAATTCACATATTTGGAATATTCGTTCCCCCATTGGTTACTTGTGATTGTATTAACTCTGAATCAAGTACTCATGGTAATGTATCTGCGGTTATAATACTGGGTGTTGGTATTATGTAGTTTGCTGTCTTTATAAAAAGTCAGTTATATGTTCCATCCATTCTTACAGTTGTATTTGTTGCTGCATAGGTGGTATTTAATAGTCCATTACTTGATACATTACTTCATTCATATAAACTCATAAGCTCATATTC